>Ga0156080_142_pt1 | contig 24627 bp, 23 predicted proteins | sample RifCSPlowO2_02_FD_107733 | JGI IMG/M metagenome (GOLD analysis project Ga0156080, IMG submission 107733) | Planctomycetes bacterium RIFCSPLOWO2_02_FULL_50_16
GTCGAATTCAGGTGTATGTTCGTCTAATCCAGTCGGCATGTATGCCTCCCTCCTGTAGAAGAGACCTCTACAAAACCAGCTTCGTAGGGGCAGACCTCTGTGTCTGCCCCAGGGCAAACACGCAGGTTCGCCCCTACAAGTTGCCACGATCACGTGCGAGCAAGCTCGCACGCTACATTCTTTTCGCCAAGGGCGGGTAACTTCGCTTCGCTCAGAATGACATACAGTATTAACGGACTTTTCCAAGTCTCTCTTATAGGGCGTTTGATCTCTGGAAAATCCTAAAAACGGAATACTACCTCTCTGCCTTCTTTCTTAGGTGCCTCTGGTGCAGTATGTTGCTCGTTTCCGTTTCCGTTGTCGGAAATGGAGGGCCTCTGAGGCATTTTGCCTTGTTTTAGGCAATCCAGTAGATAAATCTCTTTTTGGTAAATTTTGTCCAGCGCCTCCTGAATGGCCCTCATCCTGCATCTACCGTTCTTGATCTGTGCCTCAAGGCCTCTCTTCCCCATCATGAGGGCGGTTAATTCCCTGCAAATTTCATCCATCCCCTTTGACCGGTTTGACCTGAGCGGTCTTGTAACTTCCAACGCCCTTTTTATTTTACCGTTCATTGTGTTCTGACTTCTCCTTTGAATTCTCTCTGGAAAAATATGGCATTACGTCATCAAGGGTGAGGCCCCTCGCGTCCCCGTTGGAGGAGGTCCCAAGGATGTCGCTGCATATCTCCAGGAAGTCCTTCCCCGGAGCTACAGGGATTCCCTCTTGTACCAGCATCTTTGCAATCATAATGCTTGCTCTTATCGTGGGCCTGGAATGATTTCTGCCTTTCTCCCTCAACTTCCTTACAATCTTCACTATGGTTTCTACGTCTTCAATCGGCAGGCCGGACTTTGCCTTGGCTATCTTTACTTCTGTGTCCATATCCGGACAACCAAGACCTACGGTAATCATCCTGTCCAGCAGGGCATCCTGGGTGTCGTGGATGCCGGCGTACTCCATGGGATTACTGGTGAAGATGGCCCTAAACTCTGGGTGCACGGTCTGATAGGCGTTACATCCCGTATAATGGCTGGGCATACAAAGAAGCTTCTCTTCCAGAACACTGAGAAGGACGTTGTTGGCCTCTGGCCGGGAGCGGTTAAACTCATCGTATAGGAGCGTGTAGCCGTTCTTGCAGGCCAGGGCAAGTCTATGGTCTACCCAGTCCTTGGACATGTTCTCATCTACCTTCAATACGGTATGGATGAAGTTGTCTACCGTCTTACTCCTGTGAAATCCCTGCTCTCCTCCCAGGAGGTCGGCAGTGCTATATTCCTCATCACCGTATACCACAACCACCGGTCTGTTCAGCAAGGAGGCCAAATAGAAGGCCAGAGTAGTCTTTCCGCTGCCGGCCGCACCGCTGAAATGTATGGCGTACCCGCCTTTAAGGTAAGCATGGGCCCTTTTAACAACTCTCTCCAATGTAGGAGTTAAGATGAAGTTCTCTGTGGCCTCCGGCCTGAGAACCGTATGTTCCGAATCTCTATACACGGTCTTCCTCCTCCCAAGTACTAATGGCAGACGTTAATGAACCCTGGATAATTCCTTGCCGAACTTCAGCCAGGTATTGTGAGCCATACGGAAATCATTGGCTCTTCCCTTGTTTTCGGTCCCAAAGTGCTTCAACATGCCCTTCGTTTCTTGACCTAACGCCTTGACCCTGGCCTCTGTGCCTGCGATGAAGTCTCTGCACTCTGCCATGAACCCGTTGAACTCTTTTATCCTGTTTCGTTTGGAGGTCTTCAGGAAACCGCGGGTCTCTTGATTTAATTCCTTGATTCTCCCTTTTGTATCCATCATGAAGTCATTAAACCCTCTAATCCTGTTGTGTTCGGCGCTTCTTAGGAAGTCGTGGGTCTCTTCACCCAATTCCCTTACTCCGTTTTTTGTTGCCGCTATGAATTCGTGAACATCGCCTATGAAGCCCTGGAAATCATCCATAAAGGCGCGCATCTCCGCGGCCCGTCCCTTTTTTGCGGTCAGGATGTTGTTGCACAGTTCCCCCATCTTACTGGAAAATGACCCTTTGAACTCCTGCCGCCCGGTCTCTTGGGCAGCTTTGTGGGATTTAGGGGTCTCCGGCTCCTCATACTGCTTCTCAAACTCCTTTGTCCCCTTTGATTTTTTCTTTGTCATCGTCATCATCTTATCTCCTATTAGTTAATTTGACCCTTAAGGGGAGCCAAGAAGACAGTGGGGGTGAAAACTATCTCTTGGCCCCCCTTTCAGGTATTGTGTACACCCCGGCCAGTACGAAAACTACTAGGCCGGTGCTGCCGCCGTTGCAGTTAGACCTATAGCCTCCGCATACTTCAGATATGTCTCTACAGAGGCTATCACAACCCTGGCCTCTATTGAGAGAATCTCGATGCCCACCAAGGATACCCTTGCCCATGCATCAATGACGATTCCCTTGTCCAATAAACGGTCAACGACCTCGGCCAGACTACTGGAATCCATATTCTTTTGTATTCTCGCCATCTCTTCTCACCTCCCTTTACTCTAGTTAAGGTTGTTTAAATACTAGTTGACTATATAAATAGCTAAAGGGATGCCAATAACAAAAAAATTTTACACTTAACAGAAGCAACTGATTAATAACGAGATAGAGTCGTACAAGATCTGTTTTCTTCGATGGCGTTGTGCCTTGGGAGCTCTTACCATGGAAAAGATTCTTTAATTATTGAAATTGTGCGAGAGGAGACCTCTGAAAAAACGTCTAAACCGTACCATCTCGGAATTGGTAGAAATTTCTTTTACAACATTAAGAAACCTCTGCAAAACCCTGCACAATTGCCATTCTGAGGGAGCAAAGCGACCGAAGAATCTAGAGATGTAGCGTCCGATCTCTGCATCGGACGCCGCTCGCAGCGGTCGCACCGCCGTCGGGTACGGAGACCCGACGCTACAAAAGTCAGATTCTTCGCTTCGCTCAGAATGAGACCTCTGCAAAAGTACCAAAATTGAAGGTGTAAATGTAGCCGCACCCTTTATGGGTGCGCATAACGCAGGCTAAAGCCTGCGGCTACCCATTGAATTGATGATTAAACTACTTTTTCAGAGCTCTTAAACTGACTTTTACAGAGGTTTCTACTTATGCTAAAGGTCTTAGCGCGGGCTACTCAGGATGGATAATCTTGGGGATAACGCGGTGGATGAGATTCCTTATTTCATTAATTTCGAAGGGCTTGCTTATAAAACCGACAAATACCTTTTCCTCAAGTCCCTTTTGTATGGCAGGGTCGTCACTATAGTAATAACCAGATATTGTTATAACGGGTAATGAAGGATAGGTGGCTTTTATCTGCCTGGCCAGCTCGAGGCCGTCAATGTCTGGGAGTTTAATATCCAAGAATACCAGCTGGTGGGATGTATTCTTTAACGTATCCAGCGCAGCCTCTGCGGTGTAGGCCTTATGTGCCCCGAATCCCTCCCCCTGAAGTATCTGTTCCAGGGCCCAGCACATATCTGGTTCATCATCTACCACTAAGGCTACTAGTTCCTGTTCTTTCATAACCAATGTTTTGAGACCTCCGGAAAAGTGTTTAGACTGCATCATTTTGGGATTGGCAGAAATTTTCTTTCCAATATTGCTTGAGACCTCTTTAAAAGCCCCCCAACACCGTCTTGTCATTCTAAGCGATTTGTAGGGGCGGGGTTCCCCCGCCCCTATTCGTAGGCGAGGCGACCTCGCCCCTACGTTTCCGACAGAATGACATCAATTATACAAGGTTTTTCAGAGGTCTCGTCTGGTCAACGGCAGCGTAATAACAAAGACGGAGCCTCTGCCAAGGTTATTTTCCACCCTTATTGTCCCGCCGTGTTCTTTAATGATACCGTAACATATAGACAATCCCAGGCCGGTACCCTCTCCCACAGGCATAGTGGTAAAGAAGGGGTCAAATACCTTGTCTATGTCCTCTTTAGGTATGCCCGGTCCACTATCTTTAAAGGTTATTTCTATCTGGTGCGACTGTTGTTTCTTTTCTACGGACGTCTTTATCCACAATTGCCCGCCCCCGGACATGGCATTGGATGCATTAAGTATGATGTTCAAGAAGACCTGCTTCAAGAGTTTCCCATCGGCATTAATCAGCGGCATAGAGGCGTAGAATTCTTTGTGAATGACAATGTGTTGATGGGTAAGCTGTTTCAATGTGAGATCCAGGGCCTCTTCCAGAATCTGGTTGATGTTAGTGGGTTCGCTGCGTCTCGTCGTGGGACGGGCGAACTGCAGCAGCCTTTCTATTATTTCGGAGGCCCTCTGTATACCGGAGTGAATCTTCTGGGCGCATTCCTCCAGGAGTTGGGGGTCATCCGGTCTTTCCAGGAACAATTGGGCCGCCGCAGAGCTTACCCCCAGAGGGTTTCTGATTTCGTGCGCAATACCGCCCGCCAGTACCCCCAACGAGGCCAGTTTGTCCGATTGAAATAATTGGGCCTGCAGCTGTTTGGTTTCGGTAAGGTCTCGTCCAATACCTACCAGACCTACCAGCCTCTCTTTCTCGTCCCTCATAGAAGAGAAATTCCATGCGACAGGTATTACTTTACCTTTCTTGTCAATTATCTCTACCTCCAGATGTCTCACTTTCTCGCGCCTAATGGTATCATTAAGTACCCCTCTAACATCCTCAGCGTTATCAGTACTGCATAAGGCGCTGAGGTGATTTCCCACAAGTTCTAAGAGACCGAATCCCGTGATTTTCTCCCCTGCCGTATTCCAGGTGGTGATAGTCCCGTTAGGGTCCATAGAAACCACTATGTCATTGGCGCTTTCCACCACACTGGCCAGGTGGCTTTCGGTCTTCCTGACCTTCTCTCTAAGCTTTGTCTGTTCTGTTATATCTTCTATGAGGAGCATTACGTTTTCTATTACTTTTGCCTCCTGCAGGGCGCTCAGGCGGTAATAGTAAACCCTGTACGGAATTCCCGGGGCCCTGTAAACCATTTCTTGCCCGGGTAAACTGTGTCCAGCGGTAAAGACCTCTTTCAGCAGCTCCGGCAGACGGGTATATCCCAGTAGAACAGAAGGAAATATGTCTTTCAATTCCTTGTTTATAACATTCTCTCTCCTCAGTCTGGCCTTCTCCAGAAAGTTGTCATTAACAAAGACTACCTTTAAAGATGGATCAAAGACTAATATCGAAATGGGTATATGGGAGAGAATCTGGTTAAAAAATTTCTCTGTCCCCGGCAGAGCCTTTTCTGTCGTTTCTGCCATTGTCCTCTCTTACTTCTTTGGGCCATGGAGTTTTGTGACCATCTCGGCTACCTGTTTCTTTAAAGAAGCGGCCTGGCGAAAGGCCTGACACTTGACGGAGCCATCGTGGCCGGAACTCTCCAGGAGTTCATCCGCTTCCCTTATAATTACCTGTGCCTTTTCTATCTTGTCCTGACCAGCCTTAGCGTCATTAAGGGCCCGGGTGTAGTCCTCCAGGATTTCTTCTTTAGCCCTGCAAACTGGACACGATATTTTTGTTTCTGGCATGGCATTACCTCTTAAAACGTCATGTTTCTATCTACGGAGACCTCTGGGAAAGACCCCAGATGTCCCCCCTGAGTGAATCTGGGGCAGGGGTATTGCACCCGCCTGTAGGGGCGAATGGCCATTCGCCCCTACTTGATAAATCAAGACACGGGCAGGTCTTTAGACCTGCCCCTACAAGAGGTTTCGTAAAAGCAATATTGTAAAGATGGTACAGTCCGTAGGGGCGAGGTAACCTCGCCCCTGCTCGCTTAGTAAAACCTGTCTGTTGTGTATACACACGCAAAACAGATGCCCAAAGCTGTCTCTAAACCTCCAGGAATTCTGGAACAAAACTGTATGGAGGCCAGGGACCGCTGTAAAGTATCTTGTCAGGCAGTTCTCCTTTAATCCCTTCAAATTGCCCCTCAAATTCATTTAATCTATCCTTCCCTACAAGATAGTGGATAGAGAAAAAGGTACTATTCCGTTCAATTTGGCTCTCGGTAACCAATGGGTTGAGCCTTTCTGTAAGGAGTTTGCACACCTTTTCTTCTCCAGGGCTGAGTTTATGCATTTCCTCCTGAATCTGTTTTTTCTGTCTGAGATACCCAATCCCATCCCTTGTCTCCGGTCTTATCCCGTGCTTCTCAATGTGGGTTGGTTTATCCCCCCTCCCGTTAACCATCGCTATCAAACTGACCTCCACCTTGCCTTCCAACCGGTTTAGAACCTCCTCTAATCTAGAGGAATGCCTCTGCAGAAATAGCCTTACCTTCTCTCTACCAATCAGGATGGTGGGAAATCGCATTGGAATGACAGGGAGAGAGGCATGCACATAATCTATGACCTCTTTATGCCGAAGGACGTCATCCATGGGAAAATGGAGGTCCTCAGGAGCAAGGACAGAACTCACGGCAACCAGCTCCTGCCACAAAATGAGTTCCAGACGTCCCTGCTTAACACCCTGCAGGCCGTCTGAAAGGGACAATCCCCTCCTTGTTACACAGTATAGGTAGACGTTCTCCATCGGACTTTAACCAAGACCTCTGAAAAGCACCCAAAATGCAGGCAGATGTTGCACAGCGTCATTGCGAGCGAAGCGTGTAGCGTGGTCCGCCTAAGGCGGACTGCCACGTTTGAGCGTTGGAGCAAGCTCCAACGCTACATCTGAGATTGCTTCGTCGCTTTCGCTCCTCGCAATGACAGTTCTATCTTTGATTTGTTCAGAGGTCTCACCTTATTAGAAACCGTTTCTTCCATATCGGGACAGAAGTTATACGGCGGCCAGGGGCCGGTGAGCTCAAAGGAAAGCCCCCGTGGCCTATAGCACTCCTTTAAACTTTTTACCTTTTCCCTGAAGGTCTCAAACTTCTGTTTAGATACAAGAAAGACCCCGTTGAAGACCACGTCTTCTTCGCCGCTCTTGGTAACCGTTCTCCCGTAAACATTAAGGGTCTTCCCTTCCTCAGATAAATGGGATAACATCTCATACACATTCTCCACCATTTCATGCAGATTCTCTCCAAACCTTTCAAGTACCAGTTCCTGCATGCGTTTCATGTGCAGGTATCGCTCTCCGGGCGTATTGGGGGTCTTGTGGTTCATTCTCCCGAGGTAAGCGTCACTCTCCTGTAAATATTTAAGCCCCTCGACCTTATTGCTGTACACCTTGAGGGACCATTCCTCCTTATCATGGAGATGTTCCAGGTAATTTAATAATACAGGAAGATGAGGATCAAGGGTGTTTAGGAGACTCCGCTCGCTCCTGAAGAGTGTAAGGAACTTCATTGGCAGAATGGCATAATTTCGCATAATCTCTTCCACCACATACTCATGCTCTCTAACCCTGCTCGTTATCCAGCTAACCTTTTTTGCTTGCTTTCTTAAAGAAGCCGCCTTCCACGCCACCCTGCTGTGCGCCACAACCACACCCCTGTGTGAGAGCAAAAGCACTGGCTCTGATCCTATTCCCCGTATCTGTAGGTCGTGGAGCGAGGGAGAATCTTTGCACAGGCAGTAGACATAAAGGTAAGGGCTATTCACGGCTGTAGCTCCCGTTCTGTAGAAGGGCTGTCGGGATGCCGTATTTTTCCACGTATGCGTCTAAGCGTTCCGGGCTGCAGCTCCTGTTCCATAGAAGAGCTGCCCAGGTGGCGTTGCGCATTTATTTCTTCCAATGCGTCCTTGAAGTGCTGCGGAGTTATATTTAAGCCGTGCGGCACAGCCTCCTTCTCTCCCTTCTCAACCAGGTTTCTTATGGCAGTCATCGTGGCCCTGCGGCAGAGGAGTTCTATGTCGGCCCCGCTGTAACCTTCGGTCTGTCTCGCCAGTTCATCGAGTTTAACCCCTTTCGCCAGCGGTCTATTTTTGGTATGTACCTGGAAAACCTTCAGCCTGCCTTCCAAGTCGGGTAGGGGTATCTCAATAGTGGCATCGAACCGGCCGGCACGCAGCAGGGCGGGGTCAAGGATGTCTACTCTGTTGGTGGCGCCCAGAACCAGTACGCCCTTCAGTTCCTCTATGCCGTCCAGTTCGGTAAGCAATTGGCTGACGACCCTCTCTGTGACCCTGGAATCGGACTCCCCAGCTCCACGGTGAGGGGCGATAGCGTCTATCTCATCGAGGAATATGATGCACGGGGCCGCTTGACGCGCCTTGCGGAAGATGTCTCTTACAGCCCTTTCGGACTCTCCTATATATTTGGACAATAAGGCCGCTCCTTTTATGGAAATAAAGTTCACTCCGCTCTCTCTGGCCAGGGCCTTTGCCAGCAGTGTCTTGCCCGTCCCGGGTGGGCCTGACAAGAGGATTCCCTTGGGAGGACTGAGACTAGCGTGTTTGAAGAGTTCATCATATCTTAGCGGCCACTCTACTGCCTCTTGGAGTTGTCTCTTTACGTCCTCCAGCCCTCCGACATCCTCCCAACCAACTTCCGGCACTTCCACGAAAACCTCCCTGATGGCAGTGGGTTCTATCTCTTTCAGGGCTTGCAAAAAGTGTTCCATACCTACCTTCAGGCTCAGCAGGGTATCGGCCGGGACGTCCGCCTGCTGGAAGTCCATTCCCGGCATGATGTGGCGCAGACAGCTCATTGCGGCCTCTCGGCAAAGGGCCTGTAAATCTGCCCCTACGAAACCGTGTGTAATCTCTGCCAGTCTGCTCAAGTCTACGTCCTCCAACAGCGGCATGCCCCTGGAGTGTATCTCCAGAATCTTTAGTCTGCCATTCTTGTCTGGTATGGAGATGGTAATCTCTCTGTCGAAGCGTCCTGGGCGCCGGAGTGCGGGGTCGAGCGACTGGGGGATGTTGGTAGCCGCTATTACTATAACCTGTCCCCGTTCCTTCAACCCATCCATAAGCGCCAGAAGCTGGGCAACCACCCTTTTCTCTACTTCTCCCAGGACCTGCTCCCTTTTGGGTGCAATTGCATCCACCTCGTCGAGGAATATTATGGCGGGGGTGTTCCTCCCTGCCTCTGCGAAGATTTCTCTTAATCTGGCCTCGCTTTCACCATAGAACTTATGGATAATTTCCGGCCCGTTGATGGAATAGAAGCTGGCATCAGTTTCATTGGCCACCGCCCTTGCTATTAAGGTCTTTCCGCAGCCCGGCGGCCCACAGAGAAGAACCCCCTTCGGCGGGTCTATGCCCAGACGCTCAAAGACCTGTGGGTACTTTAAGGGAAGCTCTATCATCTCTCTTATCCTTCTTATTTCACTCCCCAGCCCACCGATGTCTTCGTAGGATACTTTGAGTCTGGCCGGTTTACCGGGAACCTTTTCCTCTATCCTCAGAGAGGTGGATGGCTTGATCATTACCACGTCTTTGGGGACTGTGGACTCCACAAGGAACTCGTTGTAACGGCTGCCGAACAGGGTGGCCCTTATCCGGTCTCCTTCTAAGAGGGGCAGACCATCAAGGAGAGTACCGATATAACGATTGTCTCTTCCAATTAGTCCCGGAGTCACCGGTGTAAGCTCTACCTTATCAGCAGGCAACCATTGAACCTTTCTGATGGTTACCTTTTCATCAAGGTGTACCTGGGCATTGCCCCTTATAAGGCCGTCTATCTGGATGCGGGATTTACCCCTCTCTTCCTTGAAAGTGGGCATTAGACGGGCAACGGTGCGGCGTTTGCCCACAATCTCTACCACGTCTCCTATTTCCGCATCCAGGGACTCTATGTCTGCGGGGTCTATCCGGGCTATGCCGCGGCCTACGTCTTTGTTCATGGCCTCCGCCACTTTAAGTGTCAGATGGCCTTTTTCTGTAGTCTTGGTGGTCATGGGTTGTAAGCTCTTCTTCCATTACCTAAGCACCCGCACAAGCGGGCTGATTTGTCAAACCCTATCATCTGGGAACTTACAGACTTGAGTTACGTCCTTGTAGAAATAGTCACGGACAGGGATAAACCCTGTCCCTACAACACCTGCACTTTTTGCAGGGACAGGCCGTAGAGAAGCAACCGCCCCATCCCGTAGGGGCGTTCAATCGAACGCCCCTACAAAGACAGGGATAAATCACGCCTGAGGCGGAGAAAAATCCGTTTTTTGTAGCGTCTGGCTTCGGCCGTGAGCTCAGCCGAACGGTCTCCGCACCAGACGTGATACGTTTGTCTGTAGTTGCCCCATTCATGGGGCATCTCATAGGCTCGATGTCACGCCAGAGGCGGATTCGCCTACGGCGAAAATCGAGCAACTACATTTGGTTATAGTTCGTCCGATACGGAGATCGGACTCTACTTCTAGATTCTTTGGTCGCTGCGCTCCCTCCGAATGACAGTAGTGCAGACTTTTTCAGAGACCTCATTTCATGAACTTTACTTCCAAGACGCCGTTCCTCAGGGAATAGCTCATCTTTTCCTTTTTAAAGGTCTTACCCAACAGAATTTCCTTGCGGTATTTCTTGTCGCCTGTCCTGGCGGAAAGCTCCAAGATATCTCCATGAAGTTCTAATTTAAGTCCCTTTTCCTCCACCCCTGGCAACTCAACCACTACCAAGAGGTGGTCTTCTTCGTCAAAGAGGTCCACGATGGGCTCCCTTTCTTCCGATACCACAGGAGCCCCTTTGGGGGGTCTCTTTATATTTCCGAAGGGTTCAAGCCTGACCTTCCGCTCCCCTCGGGCCCCGCCTACCTTCACGGAAAAGCCGTATACGCCTTTCAGTTCCTTTTCTCCGAATTCTCCCGTTTTTTTGAGTTCTTCACCCTTTTCGGCCAGTTCGGACAGCTTCTCTACCAGATTCCCCAGTCCGCTGAGAAACCCTCCCAGTCCCAGGTCTATATTCAGGTCTTGCGGTTCCTTTTGAGATTTTTCGTTATCTTTTTTCTCGGTCACGGTGATTCCCTCCCTAGGGATACTTCCCCAGTTCCATTAAACCGGCTAATACCATATTGTTTAATCTTGTAATGCAAGGTGCTGTAATCAATCCCTAGCAGTTTTGCGGCCTTACTCTTATTTCCGCCCGTCTGCTTTAATGCCCCCAGGATGGCAGTTCTTTCTGCGGCCTCCACTGCACGTTTCCCTATGGTCTTAAGTGAGAGGCCGTTTGCTGTAAGTTCTTTCCCGCTGTTAAAAGGCTGGATGAGGTCGGGGTGGTCCTGGGGGATAAGGAGGTGTTTGGGTTCTACGAGGTGGTCACTTAGTAATACAGCTCTTCTCACGACATTTTTCAGTTCTCTCACGTTGCCGGGCCATGAATATGAGAGGAGGCATTCCACTGCCTGCTCTGTAAAACCCTTTACTCCTTTGCTTAATTCTCTGTTTGTCGTTTTGAGGAAGTGCTGAGAGAGCAACAGCAGGTCGTCTTTTCTTTCCCTTAAAGGCGGTATTTCGATGGTAAATTCGTTAAGGCGGTGATAAAGGTCTCTTCGCAGCCTGTGTTGGGTAAGGAGGTCTTCCAGTTTCTCGTTGCTGGCGGCAATTACCCTGATGTCCACTTTGTTATCCTGTTTTCCCCCTACGTGTCGTACGCACTTTTCTTGGAGGGTTCTTAAGAGCTTGTTTTGCATGGACAAGGGGATGTTGTTTATTTCGTCCAGGAAGATGGTCCCCTCATTGGCCAATTCAAACTGTCCCTGTTTGGTGACGTATGCGCCGGTAAATGCCCCTTTCTCATGCCCGAATAGTTCGCTCTCCAGCAAGTGCTCTGGTATTGAGCCGCAGTCAACAGTAACAAAAGCCTTATCTTTTCTTGGGCTAATGTTGTGGATGGCCCTGGCTACCAGTTCCTTGCCCACACCCGTCTCTCCGCAGATGATGACCGCAAAATTAGTGCCAGCCACACATTTTATCTGTTCGATGACCTTTTTTATGGGTTTGCTTGTGCCCATGAGTTCAAAGAGGGTGGCCCTTTCTTCCAGTTGCGACCTTAGTGTGTTTATTTCCTCGCGCAGTTTATGCTCCCCAACAGCCTTTTGGACACGGAGAAGCACCTCCTGATTTTCAAAGGGTTTGGTGAGATAATCATAGGCCCCCAGCTTCATGGCCTCTACGGCGCCACCAATCTCTCCGTAGGCGGTAAGGATTATAATAGGGATATTCAATCCTTTCTTTTTAACCTCTTTCAGCAGGTCCAGACCGTTCATTTCCGGCATCTTTATGTCCAGGATTACGGCGTGGGGACGAGACTTTTCCATCTGTTCAAGGGCCTCTCTCCCGTTAACTGCGGATAGGGAAGTATAGCCCCCTTGCTTCAATACCTTGCTCAATATCCAGTGGATATCCTCCTTATCATCCACGATTAATACCCTCTTACCCTCTTTCATGATTTTGTCCCCCCCCGAGACATTATTGAGGCCTCTGAAAAAGTCTATATAACTGTCATTCTGTCGGAAACGGAGGGGCGAGGTCGCCTCGCCCACGATAAGGGCGGGGCCGCTCGCAGCGGTCGCACCGCCCCGCCCCTACAAATCGCTCAGAATGACAACAGAGTGTTAAGAGATCTTTTCAGAGGTTTCTTATTATTCCTTTTCATTCTTAAAATGGTTCAAAAGCGGTTCCACACGGATGTCCTTTGCCAGTTTGGTGTGGACCTGGTGAAGCAGGCCCATAAAAAGGACCCCCGTCTCTCCGGGCAATAGTGTCTCATTTATCCTCTGTGCTATGAAGCGGTCCCTTTTCTCAAGGTTCTCTCTTACCACTTTTTTGTAGTCCTCACGGGGGCTTTCCCCCTGTCCGAGGTTTTTTGTGATAGTATTGTATTCTTCCTTGAGCAGTTTTGGGTCTTCTGTGCCTAACAGTTCTGCCCCTTGCTTGACCAGTTGGAGGATGATTTGGTGATTTCGGCCCCCTCTATTGGCAAGTTCTGTGGTCAGCTCCAATTCTCTACCGCATATGGGGAGGCCGTCTTGATAGACCTTATGTATAGGGGTCTTAAGTTGATTTAGCCTCCTTTCTATCTCGGTCCATAGTTTCTCTACCGTTTGCCTGTGTTTAAGCCATTTGTCGCCGCTAAATTTTTTTATGTATTCCTCCTCCAGCCGGGGGCTGAGGGTGCCCATATCTGTCTGGGTATGGATTATTGGCACATATATTAACTTCCTCATAGAACACCTTCTAGCTGGGTGCCGTCATGATACCGGCAGCCTCATTTTTTAAAAGCCTTCTTGACGACAGCCTTTACAAAGTCTGCATCAAAGGGCTTGGTTATGTACTCATACGCCCCCAGCATCATAGCCTCCCTGGCGGTTTGGAGGTCTCCGTGGCCCGTCAAGACTATCACAGGTAATTTGGGCGCTATATCCCCCAGCCTCTTCAGTACCTCTATCCCCCCCATCTCCGGCATAATCAGGTCCAGAATAACCAGGTCTATACCACCCTTTTCAACCTTCCTGAGGGCCTTCAGGCCGTTTTGTGCATCCATGACGTTGTAGCCTTCGTTTAAGAGAATTTTGCTCAGCAGCGTGACTATTTCCGGGTCATCGTCTACGACAAGTATGGTATGCTTATTGGACAGTGGAGTCTTTTCTGGCTTGCTCATTTTCCGCTTTCTTATCTCGTGTTAATTCCAGCTGCAGGATACCGTTCCTGTAGGAAGAAATAAGGCAGAACGGGGTATACGTGTCTGTCTCAAAGGGCAAAAGCAGCTCTTTATAGTACTTGACATGACCGCTCCTGGTCATGGTATCCGCCTCCAGGCGAAGGATGTCGCCGCTGATGTCAATATGTATATCTTTTTCTTTGGTGCCTGGAATCTGGGCCACAACCACTATTGAGTCAATTTCACGAAAAACGTCAAGGTGCGGCTGCTCCACTTTTAACACATCTACATTTCGTTGAAAACGAGTGAAGTTGGGTTCCGGGGTAAAGAGCCAGGCCCTGCTTATTTCTCTTGATAAACACGTCTTTCTGGTAACCGTTTTTGATCTGGCTGGTATAGAATGAATACCCCCTATAGTCATTCTCATCCTGAGCGCAGGTTTGTGCACCTTGAGTGCAGTCTTTATGTGACGCAGTCCTTTGTGTGCCATAAGACCTTAATCCATAAATTATTGCCGTTTTACTCGTTCGTAATTTTTTTTCCTCATGCAATTCCTTCGCCAGACGACTATTGTGAGAATTCTACGGAATTATTTCCATATAGTATGGAATATTTTCTATCTGTCTGTCATTATCGTGTTCTGTCACATCCGAAACCTTGTGACCAATAAATGAGGGACTGGAGGACTGCAGGGCCACCCTGACAACAAACAATTCTGTTGTACAGGAACTAACCTTTAGAGACCCCTGAAAACCCTGTATTTTCGTCTATTACATTCCATTTGTGGCAAAGGACAGAACCTTTACCCTATATCTTCTAAATATAGCCTGGCGCACTGCCGCCAGGTTAAACACTTGGCAGGGATTACAGATACGCCTGCTCTTGCGGGAACAATATTTTAGACCTTTTCAGAGGTCTCCTTATGTGAAAGGTCCAAATTCCGAATGGGGTTCCTGTGAATCAGATATTTTGACCCCGTAAGGTTACTCGGGGGCGCTCTCGCAGGCTACACGTCAGTGGTTCAATGCAAATCATCAAGCCGGATGGCGCAACGAATTGCGCCCCTACAGGTACTACTGCAGGCCACACAGTAGCGGTTCATGCAGCCCCCCTACCGGGCATCTAACATGTCCTGCACAATTCTAGCCAACTTGTGAAGATCAATAGGTTTATTGAGAACAAAGTCCACATTCGGAACCTTATTTCTTAAGACCTCAGGCATATCCGTCCAGCCGGTGATTATGCCGACCCTCGGTCTCTTATCAAAAGTCTCCAACTCGTCAATTACGTCCCATCCGGACACGCCGGACATGGCGAGGTCGCATAATATTAGATCAAAATCTTCGCTCTTAAGCAGCTTCATGGCCTCAGCGCCGTTGTCAACAGCTTTAACAATATGACCCTCTTTGGAAAGAAATTTGTCAAGAAAACTAATTATCTCTTTTTCATCGTCTATCACCAGGATACGATAGTTCTTAGCTCTCTTAACCGTGACCGGCTTAGGTGATGTCCGTGGATGAACGGTCTTAGCGGCCTTCGGAAAGCTCAGGGTAATCGTGCTGCCTGTCCCTTCCCGACTTTCCACATCTATCTTACCGCCATGTCTTTTAACGATACCGTATGCAACGCTCATGCCCAATCCAGTCCCTTCCGGCCCCTTGGTGGTGAAAAAGGGGTCAAAGAGCCTCTTCTGTACATCTTTTGACATGCCTGTGCCGCTGTCGGAGATGCTGGCAAAGACAGCGTCGTTACTCTCCCACGTGCGAAAAGAAAGATGTCCACCCGTGGGCATTGCATCCAGGGCGTTATTTATTATATTTATCAGCACCTCCCGCAACTCATGAGGACTACCCAGTACGGGCGGCGTTGACCTGAGGCCCTCCAGGTCTATTTTGTAGGCTATCCTCTTGCTCTGAGCCATGTCCTTCCATCTGGGTCTTGAGAAAATGACCACCTGTTTTATAAGTTCCCTTAGGTCCACAGGCTTAAACCGAGAGGGGGTTCTCTCCACTTTGGTAAATTCTTGCATCCTGCGAATGGTCTCAGTGCCGTCAAAGGTAACCCTACGAATGATACGGAGCCCTTCCGTTAACTCCCCATGGTCTCCATAGCTGTCCTCCAACAACTGTACGTTGCCCAGGATAATTGCAAGGATATTGTTAAATTCGTGAGCAATTCCCGAGACCATCTCTCCCATAGCCTTTAATTTCTCTGCCTGCAAGAGCACCTCTTCCATATGTCTGCGCTCGGTGACGTCCTTCTTCACGGCAAGGAAATTAGTAATGACGCCCTCCACGTCCTTGATAGGCAAGATGGATGCTTCTTCCCAATAGAGGCTGCCATTCTTTTTTCTGTTACAGAATTCTCCCCGCCATTTATCACCGGATGTGACAGTCTTCCATAACCGTTCGTACTCCTCCGGCGGTGTCTCGCCCGACTTTAATATCCGGGCATTTTTTCCGATAACATCTTCAGATGTATAACCGGTCAGTTGCGTGAACATTGGATTGACGTATTCTATGTTGCCTTTCGAGTCGGTAATCATAATCATGGCGGGGCTTTGCTCTAGGGCGTAAGACAGCTTGTGCAGTTCCTTCTTTAACCGCTTGCTTTCGGATTCTATGGCTCTCAGTTCAGTAATCTGCCTCCGCAAGGATTCCACTTCTTCTAGGAGCACCTCTTTTGTCTTTTCTTCATCTTTCATTTTGTACCCTTGGTAGGTAAGCGTGGGGTGAGCGAGGAGAGTATCGCCAGTCCTCTTTTGAACAGAAAGTATCCATCGTGTGGTAAGCCCCGCAGGTGTCTGTGCAAAAATCATTGCCGGGAAGGAGGATACGTATTCGCACGATCACCTCTCAGAATCGTTTTAAAACCCCTTTTAATTTTTAAAAAATAGGGTCTTAAACGGTAGTAAAGATTGCAATGAAGAGATGATTTAACGAGCCTTGGGTAAGCTGCATGGCACTTATGACCCCACATTACATTCGTTAAATAATTGGTAGACTATTGCTGCGGCCGCATTGGTGTGATAATCCCCTGCAAAGGGAGTACCATATTTATAGACATTTTGCAAGGCAGAAAAGTCGCCGAACCTTAAGTAATACAGCTTGATTTTCGCATGTAAAACGTAGATTATTGTGGACACACTAAAGGTGGACTTATACCCGACGAGTCTGACATAGCTAATAAGCAAACCTATATTGCGAGGCAAGTGTTATGAAAACATGGCTCTTTTATTCATTATTAACGCTCGTCTTCTGGAGTGTGTGGACGCCTATGATAAACTACTCCACCCATGCCCTGGGTAATCCCTTTCGGGTCTTGGTCTTTGAGTCAATGGGCTTTCTGATAGTGCTCTTCTCTCTACCTTTTGTCATGAGCTTTGAGCCCACCACCCCTTCTACCAGGGCGGACGTGGTTGCATTCGGCGCCGGATTCTTTGCGGCACTTGGTACGCTGGCGATAATCTATGCATTCAAGAATGGGGGCGGACCTGAGATTGTAACTCCCCTTGTGAACCTCAGTCCCGCCCTCACCGTGTTATTGATGTGGCTGTTTTTCGGTGCAAAACTGAATATAATGCAGGGGCTTGGTGTAACTATGGCCGTCGTGTCTGCCGTCATCATCGCAAGATACTCCCCGTAAAGCTGTAGGGGCACGACATGTCGTACCCCTACCTATAGATTCTTCGCTTCGTTCAGAATGACAGAGGGTGTTGGAACAACTTTTTCAGAGCGCTCAAGAAAATATCATGAATATAATTCTCATTGGTTTTCGGGGTACGGGCAAAACGGCTGCGGGTAAACTCGTTGCAAGACGGCTGGGCTGGGAGTTTATTGATGCCGATGACTACCTTGAAAAGAAAACAGGTAAGGGCATAGCAACTATCTTTGGTGAGGGAGGAGAGAAATTATTCAGGCAGATAGAGGAGTCTGTAATCGCAGAGCTGTGCGGGCTTGAGCACAAGGTCATCGCTGCAGGCGGCGGGGCGGTGCTCAGCAAGAAGAATGTAAAAAACATGAAAAAAAGCGGCATGGTAGTCCTCCTGGAGGCCGACGCCGACACCATATATGAGCGCCTCAAGGCCGATGCAAAGACCAGGAGTCAGCGTCCAAGACTTACCGACAAGGATATGCACGATGAGGTAGTCCATTTACTCGATTACCGCAGGAAATATTACGACAAGGCCGCCGATTACAGAATAGACACCTCTAAACGCCCTCCGGAGGAGGTGGCTGAAGAGATAGTAACCGCCTTTGAAGAGAAATTAAGCACGTAATCCGTCCCCCCTCTTTTTCTTGACCCTAAAATCCATAAATGATAGATTAGCGGCGTCTTACGCGGGAAGAGCCCTGAAAAGGCCACTTAACACCATGTCATCATTCTGAGTGAAGCGAAGAATCTGTTTTTGTAGCGTGCCCGCTTGTCTGGCACGTTAAACGTGTGAGGTAAACTCGCACGCTACATCAGGAGATTCTTCGGTCGTTTCACTTCCTCAGGATGATCTGCCTAAGGCGGATGTGCACTTTTTCAGAGGTCTCGATGTGTAGAAAAAGGAGTTTTTGGAAGAGTAGAGATGTCAGAACTTACCCATTTCGACGAATCGGGGGCGTCCAGGATGGTAGATGTGACGGGAAAGGACGCCACGGAACGTGTGGCCACTGCCCATGCCAGTGTCACCATGCGCCCCGAGACCCTCAGGCTCGTGCTGGACAAAAAATTAGCCAAGGGAGACGTACTTGAGGTGGCAAGGGTAGCCGGCATAATGGCTGCAAAACAGGCGAGCGGACTCATACCAATGTGCCATCCGTTGAACCTCAACTCCGTTAAGATTGACTACACAAACAACGATGTGGACACCGTTGAGATACTCTCAGAGGTGCGGGTGACGGCGCGCACGGGCGTTGAGATGGAGGCACTGGTAGCCGTCAGCATCTCTGCCCTCACCATATACGACATGTGCAAGTCTGTGGACAGGGCTATGGTCATAGGCGACGTGCATCTTGTAAAGAAATCAGGTGGCAAGAGTGGAGAATTCACCTTTCCCGCCTGAAAGGATTTCTGTTAGAGTTGGATAGGGTTTGTCATATCGTTGTTTGGCTGTGGTTTCCACGACTATAACCTGCGGAAAATACTTGTGGACAGCGTTCAATAGACCTTTCCGTGAGTTCTTCATTTGTAAAGGCATTCTTTGTTAAATAATTGCATCAGACCTATTGAAAAATATGAAGTAATCTTACGTTTTGTCGTTGCGAGGAACGGGAGTGACGAAGCAATCTCGCAAGTGATTTTCACCAGAGAACATGAGATTGCTTCGCTTCGCTCGCAATGACAGCTTTTGTGCATTTTGCAGAAGGTCTCTACATGTTCACGAAGGACAATTTAAGGAGGCGGTAGATATGCACAGGTTAAGAGAGCCAGGGTTTATTTCAGGTCTTGCCGTTTTAATGATTACAGGGTTGTACCTCTGTATGCCGGCTGGCGAAGGCTCCCCGCTAGACTTCTTGAGCGGTAAGAAAAAGGAAATGGCCGCAGGGGGGTCCAAAATGTCTACCCAAGAGCTTTTTGCCGGGCTTAGAAACGAGGCACTTGGACCCGATAACTGCGGCAGGGTATTCCCCATGGGCGGTCTGACGGCCACGTATACCGGTCCGGAAGAACTATTTCCTGCGTATGGAAAGTACGGGAACTTGTTTTATTTCCTGCCACTGATACGCTGGTATGACCCAAATCATTACTATAACAGCCCGGATTTCCACCCTGAGAGTCCAGTACAGGGAAAGTACGACAACAACGGCTGCATCCTCTGCCATACAGCACAGACGCCCGGAATAGTAGCCCAGTGGAAGCGCAGCAAACACGCAATTCCACACGAAGGAAAGATAATCGGTTGTGACAGATGCCACGGCAATGACCACGAAAACCTTGAAATGCCCTCCTACGATACCTGTGGTGAATGCCACAAAGAGCAGATGGACGGCCACAGGGCGGGGGCGGTCGGGTCGCACACGCATGCATACAAAGTCAGCGTCCTTGAGGCCGCCTGGCAGATAGAAAAGCCGGCGGAGGAGGTCTCCGGGTGTGCAACCTGCCACGCCATTGTCGAGAACAGGTGTGACGGCTGTCATACCAGACATGAATTCTCCGTGGCTGAAGCCCGGAAGCCCAATAACTGCGGAGTGTGCCACACCGGACTCGACCATTATGAATACGAGATGTACACCCAGTCGTATCACGGGATGTTATACGAGGCAAACGGCAACAAGTGGGACTGGGATATGCCCATGAAGCCCGAAAACTATCAGGCGCCGACCTGTGCCTACTGTCACATGCAGGAGGGCGAACATGAGGTGATGAAGGCCTCTACCATACACTCCAACATGGGAATAGCGCTGGTCGACAGGGGTGCCCCGCAGTACAAGGAGAAGCGTGACGGATGGGTCAAATTGTGTCAGGGATGTCATTCCCCCAGGTTTGCCGGCGATCAGCTCGAGGCCATGGATGAGGCCGTCAAGGTGAGCTTTACCAAGTATCGTGAGGCCGTAAGCATAGTCGCCGACCTATATCAGGAAGGGCTCCTAGACCCCATGCCGAAGGACCTGGCTCCAGATTGGACGGGACACTACACCTTCAGCTTCTTCCCGGGCGGAGAGGCCCGCATGCACAACACTTCAGACATAGAACGGATGAACTTTGAGCTCCTTGTGTACGTTACTAACGCCGTGTATAAGGCTGTGGCACACTTTGCCTGGTATAATGCCACCTATGGCCTTGGAGCCTTTAAACAGGACCGGCTGCTGACTGAGATAAAAGCGGAAGCCAGCCGGTTAAGAAGGTTGGCGGCCGTTGAGAAGAAGCTTGGCATAAATCACGAGCCGGATGAATTCTGGAGACACGGGGAGTATACTGACCTGCTTCTTGGTTGGAAGATAAAGAACGGAGAGATGGCAAAGACTGCCTCAGGTGAGAAGCCGCCCTGGTAAGAAGACCGGTAAGGGTGGCACGACTTCTTCCGTGCCACCCTTACCCTGCATGTTTATTGTCCCATCAGCCCCTTATAAATAGCCATCTCCTTTTCCGCCTCCTCTTTCATACCCTTCTTCTCGTACAGGGTCCCCAACTGGTAATGGACCCTTGGATTGCGCGGGTTCAATTCGATGGACTTCTTAAATGCCTGAAGGGCTTCATCCTCTGACCCTTTCTTGATAAGGGCCATACCAAGATTCAAATAACCCATTTCAGGGTGATGGTCAAACTCTATCTGTTTTCCGAACTCCGAGACGGCCTTGTCAAGGTCGCCCTTCTTTATGTAAAGCGCACCCAGGAGTGAGTGTATGTTACCCTTATCGGAATAGTCTTTTAGATAGGCCTCACTGAGCGCAATACCCTCGTCCACCATGCCCTTATCATAATATGCCAGTACGAGTTCGTAGTGCACCCTGGGGTGGTTGGGGTCTAGCGCCAAGACCTTCTTGTATTCGGGGATGGCATCATCGAGTTTGCCCGTGTCCACGTAAACGAGTCCCAGCTCGAAGTGGGCACCGGCAAAATTCGGGTCTGCCTCTATGGCCTTTTTGAATTCGTCAATGGCGTTATCGTACATGCCGAATTCCGCAAACTTGTGGCCCTGTAAAAAATGGGTCTGGACCTGGACCCCGGAGAGGTCCTTGGACGCACCCTGCTCGTCCTCAGCCCTCAAAAACGTCCCGTAAGAAATGCCTGCAAGCGCTATTACACACAACAAACCTCTTCGCATTAGATTCTCCAATCTTCTAAAAAACAACAGATAAGGGGTCCATTATCCTGGGAGAGACACCCTTATCCATACTTGTCCCGTCAACAAATAAAACGTAGCCGTATCTGCCGTAGTGAATCAATTTTTGCCCGGTTGCACTAACGGCCTCCGGGCTGAGACCGAAGAAGATGCATACCGCACGTCCCTTATTATATGGGTTAGACAGACAAAAGAACAGAGATGCGCCTTCTTCATCGTGTTTCGTTTCGTTCAAGATAAAGGACTTGCCCTCGAATTTCAAAGGAGGCGGAACGGCCTCCAGCAGCCTTTTTACCACAAGATTATTATCCGGACCACCCAGCAGGAAAAGCCCCTTGGACAGGTCTTCCTCGTTTACTTCCGCGTCTGGTTTGATCGGCGCAAGGTGCTTGAGCTGGTGCGCCAAGGCCTTGTACTCCCCGATAAGGCGGTCGTTACCCTTCGTGGGATAAACGATCAACATCTCCCTGTCTCCAAGCACCTTGTCCAGCGTGGGTGGGATTTCTTCGGCAAGGAGATGCCGGAACACGTCTGCATCCTGGTCCACGGACAGTCCCTTGGGCCTTGATTCAGAAGATAGTGAATACCTCTGACGCGGCAGGTTCATCTCAAGCTCGTGTCTGTGTCTTTCACCGTCTGCGGTAACCAATACCACGGGTACCAGAAGGCGGTAAACGGGGGGCCTCTGAGACAGTTCAAAATTCACCTTGTACGTGCCGCCCTGTCCCGCTACCTCCACCGCTGCACTCGTGAGTTCCAGCAGGGGTGCACCTTTCTCGAGGACCCATTGCCTGAAAAACCAGTCCAGGTCTCTTCCCGAAACCTCTTCGAAGGTCTTTTGGATGTCCTGCCAATTAGTCTGCTTCCACTTCCTCTCTCTGTAGAGACTCCTCAGAGACTCGGAAAAGTTATCCGGGCCCGTCAGTGTCTTCAGCATATGGAAGACCATGGCGCACTTACCGTAGAGTATAGACCTGACGGCCTTCTCAGTTCGTGGGACGCCGCCCTCAGTGAAGCCCTCCAGGGAGAAGTCAATCTCATCATAGATATGATTAGAATACGTCCTTAGAATATCCATGCGGTATTCCGCGGCAGAACCGGAGTTTATCAGCTCCTTGTAGTGATAATCCGCCACATAAGTCGTCAGTCCCTCGCACCAGTTCCCATGGGCAGGGTCGGTAAATACCGAGTTCCCCCACCAGTTGTGCGCAACCTCGTGCCCCAGGGATATATGCACTATAAACGGCAGTTTCAGGGCGGCCCTTCCCAGAAGGGTGTACGAGGGCATACCATAACCAGTTGGGAATAGATTTTCTACTACCGCAAACCTGCTGAACGGGTACGGACCGAACATCTCCTCATACATTTTCAGGTAATACTTTGTGGCGTCAACGTAACTCTCGGACAACCCCTGTTCTTCAGGGAAAAAATAGGTGTATATGTCTATGCCGTCGTAGATATCGTGAGTAACCCGATACCTGGCAGCCAACAGAAAGCAGTTGTCGGAGGGGTAATCCGCCTCCCACGTAAAGAGGGTTGTCTTACCCTCTTCCCTTCTAGCTACCAACTTCCCATGCGTTATCACTTCGTATCCATTCGGCACCCTTGCTGACACCCTGAAGGTGGATAGACTGCCGTCGGGGAGGTCTGTGTACCAATGCGCTGCGGGGGTGAGATATACAAAATCCGGCGTAATGGTGGCCGCCAGTACTCCATCCGAATCCAGCGGTTCGTATAACACGCCGCGGTACGATAAATTTAGGACGATATCATTGCCATTTATTGATGCGGGAAGGTGAACCTCCAGCAAATCTGCATCGGTTGGCACACCCGATTCGCCCGGCTTGACGCCCCCTGTCCGCCTCCACTGAAGGTCTTCAGAACCTACCCTGATATAATCTATGTGCAGGCGGTTATTAAGAAGAAAGGCAACCGTTCTATCCGTCGTGCCGTGTCCTCTGTCTTCAGCCCCTCCTTTTCCCAACTTGATGCTGAGCGTATCGGTAGCATTAAGGCTGTGTGAATCCAGGTCCAGCTCCACTACGATGTCATGCCCGATTATTTCGCAGCCGGCCTCCGTCCGAGGGCATGTTGATAAGAGAATCAAGGTGAGGAGCGATGCTAATATCTTAACACCCAGGCACATTGCAGCGGCATTTTATCAGAAAAACTCATTAGTATAAAGAGAAACCCCAGTCCCTGCGGCGCAAATACCATTTGGGCAAACAACGACCTTTGGGTTGCTGATGTCTTCTTCAACAAGCATGGCAGGGGCAATTCATGAATTGCCCCTGCGACTTCAGCAACAGCCTCTTTCTTGACACTGCCTGACCTATAAATTGTTTGACAATGTGTTTATACCTGTTATATTCTTGGTCACTCGCGTAGTGCGGGCCTGGGAGGTCAGACGGGATTGGATGAAAGAAAGCAGGTCTTTACCCGTCGTTTTAAGATAGGCATCGTATTAATTACGGGTAGCATGCTTTGTGGTTATGCATCCTTGGCGGCACTAGGGGGCGCGGCGGGTGCACACAATCCTTGGTTGAGAGACCTCAGCGTAACGATATGGCTACTTACCTGGATACCGTTCTTTGCGGGTCTTGCCATTAGCGGGAAAGATGGCCTGCAGTACGCCAAGGATATAATCAAAAGGCAATTTAGTGATTCAGAATGGTTTCATAGCTGGAGACCGTTCTTTTCAGGTCTTACCCCTAATGTCAGGGAGGACCTGCGGCATGTCAGAGACTTGATTAAGAAGTGGGTTTAAATCTGCCGCCCTGCTGATAGTAAATAAACTGCAAGAAGAAGTGGTCCTGTATTCCCAGGTCGGCCACCCATTGGAATACTCACTCTGCACCGCGCTTACCGTTTTAAAAGTCTCCGGACGGCAATTTGACCCGGAACTCGCAGGCGTATTTTTATCAATGCATTCCTAAGGCCCGTTACTCTTCTTTCCGGCGTCAAATCCGCAAAAAGTCTTGTCTAATCTCCAGTCTATTGTTAGAATCTAAGACCTCTGCAAAAGTGTTGTTTTTTAGGTCCAGGTCCGCCTAAGGGCTTGGTTTATCGTAGGGACAGGTCTTTAGACCTGTCCCTAATGGACAGACCTGAAGGTCTGTCCCTACGAAGCTGCGAAGTTTCAGTAATATAGCGATGGATAATGGTAGAACCCGCAAAAAAGATTCTGCAAGGCTGGTGTGGGACAGCAAACCCCGGCGTGCACCCAATCCAAAGGATATAGAATTTCAAACCGCAGAGGTTGTTATCCCAAATCCCATCCACAGGGGACAGCTTCCATTATCGTTTAAAGATGGCCTCATAGGCGAGTCTGAGATAGACAAGCAGAAGATGAACCGCCTTA
>Ga0156080_121_pt1 | contig 23727 bp, 20 predicted proteins | sample RifCSPlowO2_02_FD_107733 | JGI IMG/M metagenome (GOLD analysis project Ga0156080, IMG submission 107733) | Planctomycetes bacterium RIFCSPLOWO2_02_FULL_50_16
GGATGAGGAAAACTCCCTATGGCGGTGGCGGAACAATTGGCCTTAAATGTAGCAGGCATTTTCTAAAGACTCCTAAACTTCTCTCTTACATCTTCCATCTTGCCGCACGTGAGCGGGCCTTCCCCGCACGGTCCTCTCACACAGGACGGGCCTGAGTTGCCAAATACTGAGGGGGCTATGCCCCTGACTATGCGCAGCATCTCAGTGGCCATATCCCTTATCTCCCATTGGGCCCGGTTGCAGCACCTGACCCTGAAAAAATGAAGGAGTTCCCTGGCATTCATGGTGATGACTATCTTCGTCTCGGCAGCGTTTGGCAGGAGAAAACGTGCATCTTCATAGGTAGACTCGCCCTTATCACCCAATGCCTCCACCAACTCGTCGTACCATTTTTGAATCTCCGCCATCTTGGTCTCAAACCACTCTTTTTTCCCAGCCTCAATAACACTTGGAGGGATAATGAACTCGAAAGTCTCGCCAGTCTTTTTGGAGTGCTCGCCCACGTAACGCTGGCTCTGTTGTGAATAGGATGCCAGTCTGTGCCTCACCAGTTGATGCGTGCACGCGCGGGATATGCCTTCTACCCCGAAACTGAAGGATATATGTTCTATGGGAGACATATGCCCCATGGAAATAAGTTTTTGTACAAACTTTTGCTGGTCCTTTTTTTCAATGTTTTCCCTCAGTCCTTTGATGGTGGACGGGCTGTAACACAGCTTTGCGGCCTGTGCGACCAGCTTCTCCGGTTCGGGAGTGGATGCGAGCAGAATTACGTTGAGGCGGGTTTCTTTCTCGTGGGCTGTACGGGTTTTATAGGTTGAAGATAAGGTCATGAACCCTCCAGGTCCATTATCTTTTTCACCCTCCTGGCATGCCTCTCTCCCTCAAATGGCGTATCAAGCCATACCTGCACTATCTTCGATGCCATTGCACCTGGAGAAATCACGTCGGCGCCCAGACACAAGACGTTGGAATCGTTGTGCCTGCGGCTCATCTCTGCGCTGAAGACGTCGTGAACCACTACGGCCCGAACGCCCCTAACCTTGTTTGCGGCGAGCGACATGCCCAAACCTGTCCCACACACCAGAATGCCGCGGTCACATTCTTTGCTTACAACGGCCCTGGCTACCCTGAGGGCGTAGTCCGGATAATCCACCGATTCCGCAGCGTTGTTCGTGCCGTAGTCAACCACCGTATGTTCAGATAACATTCGGCACAACTTTTTTTTGAACTCATAACCTCTATGATCTGACGCAACTGCTACCTTCATTGACCCACCTCAATTCTTACATTAATACAGCTCATAATCTCCTCTTTTGATACGGCACCTTCACGGAGTACGGTACACGAATCTTGAGTAACCTTGACAACGGTAGAAGGCGCCTTTATCGTACTCGGGCCGCCGTCCAATATTATACCTATCCTGCCCCTGAAATATTCCAGGGCCTTTTGCGCATCCGTAGCGGGCGGTTTACCAGATATGTTGGCGCTGGTGGCGATTACAGGTACACCGGCCATCCTGATTAGGTCTTGAGCCACCTTGTGCCGCGGGAAACGTATGCCTATGTCATTCTTGCCCGGACTAGAGAATACAATAGTAAGCGGACCCGGCCAGAATTCCTCAGCCAAAATCCTTGCATAAAGGGGCATGCCTTCGATAAGGCCACGGATTTCTTCTATGCCTGAGATGATGCGCGCAAACTCTTTGTTGCGCGGTCTGCCCTTAACGTCATACAGTCTCATTACGGCATCGGTATCCTGGCCATTTGCGCCAAGGCCGTAAACAGTTTCCGTAGGAAAAGCAACCAGCTCACCCCTCCTCAATGCCTCTGCGGCAGCGTTAAGGTGGTTACGGTAATGAGTTGCGTCTTTCACATCAAGTAATTTAGTATCAATCTTAGTGCCCATGACAAAAAAATTATATCACCTTCTGGGGGCAATATCAATCTTTCTTGGAGCGGGCACTGCCGCGGTTGACGTATTAAAGTCTATGTGCTAGACTTGCCCCTGTGCATGCGCTTTACGTAAAGGCATGTTGCAAAACATGGTTATCCTATCCGTTGTAGAGATTAACATTAACCCCGCTATGTCAAAAACCTTCCTATAAGGCCCTGAGGATGCCCGATACCTTTAATCCCCATTACAGTTGGCTGGAGACGTGGAAAGAAAACGACTCTCCCCCAATTGTCTTTTACAGCACCACCCCGAACCTTGTACCTGAGATAGAAAAGGTGGGTTTGGTGCCATTCTCTGAAGGAGAAAATTTCTTCATAGAAGGCGTCCACAAGGTCCTCGCCATCGCCAAAAGGGTTAAAGACAAGAGGAGCCTGGAATTTGCAGAGATACTCCTTGTGGAACATCCTGAAAGGCCAAGGGCGCTCCACCTCACATTTAACCATTACCTGGCCGTACAGCAGGCCAAGAAAAAGGCCCGCAGGAATAAGGCCCTTCTGTGGCTCTACGAACTCTTCTTTGAGCAATTGAAAAAGAATTTAGACCATAGGCCAGCAGAAACGGAAATCAAAGAATTAGCCGGCAATTACGAGAGGCTGAGCGCCGTCCAGTCCGCTAATCAGGGTGTCATAATCCACGTGGGCACCGACCTTAAGAAATTCGACAGACTCCCTGACATAATAGAGGACAAGAAGCGGCTGGACAGGGCAGTAAAGGGCAAACACCCCCTGTGTAAGATTTACGGGCCTACGGACAAGAAGTGGAAAAAATTGTCAAGAGAAGAGATTGAGGCCTGTATTGAGACGATGGTAAGGGGTGGAGAGAATTTCGAGGGCCTGGGGGCTGAGATAATCACATCCGAGATTATCCCGCCATCTGATATTGTTAAGATAGAGCCCGTCCAATTGTAGGAGGTTCACGCAGAACATCCTGGGCACAATGTGCTATCCTATATAGGGGCACGTTGTTCGCCTGTGGCGGATGCCACTACCGCTACGACACAAAAATCTTCCCGGGATTCATGATGTTCTTCGGGTCTATCAACCTCTTTATGGACTTCATCAGCTCCAGTTCCAGAGGCGGAATTTCCCACGGGAGGTACTTCGCCTTGGCCGTGCCGATTCCGTGTTCTCCCGTTATGGTACCGCCCAGCGCTATTATCTTCTCAAGGGTGCGGTCCAGCATCTCGTCCACCTTGGCCTGCTGCTCGTCGCCTTCTCCGTAGAGAAAGTTTATGTGCACGTTACCGTCGCCTATATGGCCAAAGCATGCGGTGGCTATCGAGTACTCCTTTGCCAGCGCATAGACGGCCTCGGTGACCTCCTTTATCTTGCTCCTCGGAACGCAGACGTCTTCGTTCAGCTTCTTCCCTGCCACCTTGAACAGCGCCGGCGATATAACCCTCCTCACCTGCCAGAGGGCGGTACGGTTTACCTCGTCCTCAGCGACTATAATATGGAAGGCTTTGTATTTCTTACATGCATCCTCTACGCGCAGGCGGTCTCTTCTTACTATCTTGTGGTCGCCGTCCACGTCTACCAGCAGCAGCGCCTTCGCCTCTGCAGGTATGTCAACACCCCCGTAGCCACGTACGGTATCTATGCAGATGCTGTCCACAAACTCAAGTGTCTTGGGGATTACGCCATGTTCCAGGATTATACCGTCGGCGGCGTCCACCGCATCGCCGGGGTACTTAAAATAGGCAAGCACTGTCTCGACCGTGGCCGGAAGGGGTATGAGCTTGACCGTTATCTTGGTAACGACGCCAAGAGTGCCCTCCGAGCCTACAAAGAGCCTTGTAAGGTCGTAACCGGCCACCGTTCTCCAGGTCTTTCTGCCCGTGTTTATGACACTTCCGCTTGGCAGAACCACCTCAAGCGAAAGCACGTAGTCGCGGGTCACACCGTACTTAATTCCGGCCATGCCCCCTGAGCACTCTGCTATGTTTCCGCCAAGAGTTGAAAATTCGGCGCTGCCCGGGTCGGGCGGATAGAACAGTTTATACTTTGCCACCTCATCCTGGAACCGCTTTGTTACCACGCCCGGCTCCACCGTGGCCATCAGGTCTTGCGTGTTTACCTCCAGGATGCGGTTCATCCTGGTCGTGTCCAACACAATACCGCCGTATAGGGGGATAGAGCCGCCGGAAAGACCCGAACGCGCCCCGCACGGGTAAACGGGGATATTGTTCTTGTCGGCCACCTTGACCACGGCCGACACCTCCTCTGTGGTTGATGCCTTTATAACAACGTCGGGCACGGCCCTCTGCCTAGTGGAGGTTGCGTCATAGGAGTAGCACACAAGCTCCTCTACGTTGGTGCGCACATACTCCTTGCCCACCGCTTTAACAAGTTCGTCCAGGACACCCTGGGCTAATTTCTGTCCTTTTGTCGAGGTATTTTTAAACATCTACAGCCCCATAAAAACCTGTCTCTTACATTCCCATCCCTAAAGTTTTGTAGGGGCACGGCATGCCGTGCCCCTACAAAATATCGCCCAGCACTCTATGCAAAAACTCATTATACATCCTACCACGGATGAAATAAAGACAACATGGCACAGTATTTTGTCTTCAGCCTTCCAAAAAAGAAAGGGATGTGCACAAGGCAAAAGCCCTCTACACATCCCATTTATATAAAAAGGAAGAAGAAGCCTGGGATCTTTAAGCGCCCAGGATTTTAGCAGCTTCTTCCTTATCGTAATCCATGACATACGGGATTCCGGTTACCTCCGAGGCCTCTCTGGTCAAGGCGAATATATCCTTGCGGCTGATTTGATCCAGCGAGATGCGCCGCGAGCCCGCCATAAGCTGCCTTAGCCCCATAGCAAGCCTATTGTAATAGGAATAAACGCCTAGACCCGCAGCGGGTACAGCCTTACCGTTTCCGCCGAACTCCTTCCTGGCGGTATGGTAATAGTAAAAAACCTCTTCGGTGGTCTTGCCGTACTCCTCCGAATTCTTCGGCTGTTTCCCCTCCTTTATAAGCTCGGCCTGAGTCTTTCCTACCATTGCAGCGCAGATAGTCGCCCTGGACATACCCACGGCCTTGATATACGGAGATAAGAGGGCAAAGGCCTTATAAATCTGATCTTCCATAGTGAGCCCGCCTGCAAGGACTATATCAGGCACGTACTTCTTTTTCTTCGTAAGTCTCTCACAGTACTGATAGAGGAGTGAGGCCAGGTACACGGTGGGTACGCCCCACTCGTTCATCATGCGCCATGGGCTCATACCCGTACCGCCGCCGGCGCCGTCTGCCGTCAGCACGTCTATCCCCGCCTCCGAACAGAACCTCAAAGCCCTCGCCAGGTCTGCGGGACGATAGGCGCCTGTCTTCAGGAAGATGTACTTTGCGCCAGCCTTCCTTAGTCCTTCCACGGTCTTCACAAAATCTTCGATGGACTTCTTCACATCATCAGATACGGTACCTATTCTGGTATGTCTCTCAAAGCCCTCGAATGAACCCTTCTTAAATGATTCTATAGCCACCGGGTCTTCCGGGTCCGGTATGACTATATAGCCGCGCTTCTTTAGGAGCTGGGCCTTTTCGAGATTTGTAATCTTTACCTCGCCGCCAATGGACTTGGCGCCCTGCCCCCATTTCAACTCGATGGCGTCCGCCCCCAGCTTATTCATTGCATACTCCAACACGCCAAGCCGGAGGTCTTCAGGATTGGCCTGGACGCAGAAGAAGCCGTAGCCATCCTTCCTCCACTCCTGGAAGATACGTATCCTTCTCTGCAACTCCGGGCAATTGGTAACCTTGCCGCTGGAGTTAAACGTTGACTCCGTATCCATACCGCACACGTTTTCGCCTATCACCACGCCCGTCCCACACATTGCGGCCCCGGAGCCGACACCCTCAAAGTGTTCTGCGGCAACATTGGTAGAGCCCAGCCCCGTCACCAATATCGGCAGCCTTATTTTTATACCCTTGTCCCTGCCAAGTCTTGTCTCAAGGTTGACGTTGGTAAACCTCTCGAACCTTGGGTCTGCAGGACCGGCTATTGTGCCGGTAATGTTGAAGTGGTGGAAATCAACGGGATAATCTTTCTGAGCCGCAGTGGTCATCTTGCCAAAAGGCACGGGGTATATGACCTCAGGCCCCCTAAACGAAGACTTTCCTACCTCGCAGTAACCAGGACAGCCGTCAAGGCATACCGTACACATACCGCTGGTAGGGGTAATGTCATTCGGCGTCCTGTTCCTCGTACCAGTGGCCAGTGCCCTGTTAGGTAAAGATATAGCCATACTTTGATCCCTCCTTGTTAATTATGAGCAGGTGAGGCAACTTCTGTATCTGATAGCTAAGTCATTGCATTTAGCACACTTGAAACCACGCTCATACCGACCGCAAATATCAACAGATTTCATAAAAAGTGTAGCTACACGTCTCTGCATAGTCAACTTAAAAATAATAATCAGGATACATCAAACCCATTCTATAGAAGGGAGGGGCAAGATAATGATAAAGACTATTCTTGCCTCTCCCGTAGACCTTCAAACAAATAGACCTAACTTAAGTACAACATGCCTTCTCGAGCCCATCCCACAGAACGGTCCTTATATCAAGTATCTTCTTGGCGCCGTCGGCGATCATCTTCTGGCTCGCATCGTCGGTAGCGTAAGGCATTATGGCATTCTGGATGTTTTTCCCATGCTCCACGTCTAACTCGATATGGGCCTCGAAGAAGAAGATGTCATCCTTAGTGAATTTGCCACTCTTCTTTAGGCCTTCCCATATCGGCCTGTAGAAGTACGGCACAACGGCCTCCGTCCCTGGTCCTAAAGCTCCCATGGATTCAAGGAAGTGGCCGTCCTTGCAGATGAAGAGATACTCGTCAATAAAGACCCTTGTGCAGGGCAGCGCATCGGCCTCTTCCAGCTTGGACATGTCAACGCCTGCGGCTCTTACAAACCGCCTGAAGAGGTTGGGGTGGCTGCTCTCATTCTCTTCGAGTCCTATCTCCTCCCAGAGGTTCTGGACGAGAGGCCTCCTGGCATTCTCATAAGGAGTATTGGCAACTACCGCCGCCAGGTACCTGGTGAACCATCTGGAAAAAAGATAATACTGTTCAGCAAATTTCTTTATGCCTGCAGGAGAGACCTTCCCCTCGCCAAACTTCCGCAGGAAGGGGTGTCCCTTTACGGCTATATGGTTTTGGCACTTTGCATTAAGCTCATCAAAAAACTTTTCAGCTGATTTAGCCATTAAATCACTACCTCCTTATATTCGGTTAATCCATTAATTAAATCAGAGAATTACTGCCACAAAAAACCTATAGAATAACAGACAGCTTGCTCTTTACAGGTCGTTGTCCTAATGCCCAGAGCTGCGTCCTTCCCCGGTATCAAGAGAAGACTCTCCGACACCTTCATCATTTCTCCTTTCAAAAAAGTCAGAATCTATCTACAACAAACTCTCTCTAGGCCATTCCACAGGACAGTTCGTGCGCTGAGGGCGGCCATGGCGCCCTGTTTTATCAATTTCTGGTTCTGTTCCTTTTCAGCGTATTCGAGGAGGGCTTCTTTGATGTTCGCACTGTGTTCAACATCCAGAGTCATGTGGAGGGGGAAAAACTCTATGTCATCCTCCTTTAGAGAGGGTTCTTTTTTAAGACCTTCATAAATAGGTCGGTAGATATAGGGGACTATTGATTCCGTCCCGGGTCCCATGGCGCCCAGCGCCTCTATGAAATGCCCATTCCTGCACGTGAAGAGATACTCGTGTATGAAGAGGCGGGTCTCGGGCAGTGGTTCGGTCTCTTCGACCTCATTGGGATCCAGGCGCAGGGCGTCCATAAATCTCCGGAAGATGGCAGGATGGGTATTAGCAGGGTCTTCCTCACCGTACTCCTGGTAAAGATTCTTTATGAGAAAGGCCCGCGGGCGTTCATCCGGAATGTTTGCGATTATTGCCGCAACGTACCGCCCGAACCATCTTGAATACAGGTAATACTGCCTCGCAAAAATCCTTATCCTGTCCAAGGAAAGTTTGCCCTGTCTGAACTTTTCAAGAAAGGGATGGTGCAAGGCTGGATGCGCCCTTATTTCCTCTTCCAGCTCCTCAAAGTAATCTTGGGCACTCGTTGACATTACTTGTAGCATGCCCCTACAACATGCTATTATCGTGCCAAATTATTGGTGTAGTAGTAAGTAGTGGTAAGTAGCGTTATAAACAACTCTTAACAACGATTAACGGACGGAGAGGGGTACGGTATTAAGGCAGGAACAACAGAAAATTTTTCGGTTTACGATGCTTCATCTGGAGTTTTGCAGAAAATGTTGCGGAATTAATCCCTCCCCTCCCATTCCTTCACTTTATACTCTATCTTACGTGTGGAAACTCCAAGCAGCTTGGCCGCATCCGTCTTATTACCGCCGGTTAACTCCAAAGTCTTCATAATTACCTCTTTTTCCACGTCCTTCAATGAAGTGCCGATGCGCACCTGCAGGGACGGCGTGATTGAATCGTTTCGTGGGGCGAGGTTGGGAGGCAGGTGTTCCGGTTCGATAACGTCCTTTTTAGACAGTACAACTGCCCTCTCAATCGTATTTTCCAGCTCACGTACGTTGCCAGGCCAGTTGTAATCTTTCAACAGTTTCATTGCCTCAGGCGAAACACCCTTAATGTCCTTATTGTTCTTTTGCACATAGCGGATTACAAAGTAGTCAACCAGCAACGGTATATCAGCCTTTCTCTCTCTCAAAGGCGGTATGTTTATATTTATTACGTTTATCCTGTAATAGAGGTCTTCTCTGAACCTCCCTTCGGAGACCTCTTTAAGCAAGTCCTTGTTGGTTGCGGCTACAAGCCTGACGTCCACCTCTTTTGTGGCCTCTCCCCCAACCCTCTCAAACTGACACGTCTCTACTACACGCAGTAGTTTCACCTGCACCTGGAGGCTCATTTCCGATATCTCGTCAAGAAAGAGTGTACCCTGATGTGCAAGCTCGAACCTTCCCTTACGGGTATACAGCGCACCGGTGAATGAACCCTTATCATGCCCAAAAAGCTCGCTTTCAAGCACGCCTTCTGCAAGCGCCGCACAGTGCAACACTACAAACGGCCCATTCTTTCGTTTGCTGGACTGATGAATGGCCTGCGCCACCATTTCCTTGCCAACGCCGGTTTCTCCGTAAATAAGCACCGTAGCGGTAGAGGGCGCCACGTCGCGGATTGTCTCAAATATCTTGTGCATCTCCGGGGTGCTGCCCACAAACTCCGGAAAGGGCTGCTTCTTTTCCAGGCGCGTCCTCAACGCCTCGTTATCCTTAAGAAGCTGCTGCCTTTCCCGCAGATTCTTCAGCGTCCTCTTCAATGCGCCAATGTCCAAGGGCTTGGTTAGATATTCCTCGGCACCCTTCTTTATTGCGGCAACTGCGTTCTCCACGGAGCTGTAGGCGGTCATCACCACTACGGGTATGTCGCTGTCCTTCTTCCTGATTTCTTCAATAAGGGAAAGGGCCCCGAGTCCGGGGAGTTTCATGTCGGCAAGGACGATGTCGTAATGCCGAGTGTCCATAAGGGCCAGGGCCTCGTAGGCGGAGATGGCCCCACTGGTCTCGTAGCCCTCGTGCTGCAATAGCGTCAAAAGACCGCTTAAAGAATTCTTATCATCCTCCACCACCAGTATCTTTGGTCGAGTCATTTAGCAGGATTTCTCCAGGGGCAACTCTATAATAAATTCCGCACCTTTATCAGAGGACGTGCAAGAGAGAGAGCCCCCGTGCGCCTGAATTATATTTTGTGAAAGAGGCAGGCCTATACCGGTCCCGTCTCTCTTTGTGGTATAAAACAGCTCAAATATATTGTCCTTCATGTCTTCCGGGATGCCACACCCTGTGTCCCTGCTTATTATCTTAACCGCATCGCCGTCTCTGAGGGCGCTGAGCGTCAGCGTACCGCCATCCGGCATTGCCTCGAAGGCGTTTACGACTATGTTAAGGAGGGCCTGCTTAAGCTTTTCTCCATCCGCCGTGACACGCGGAAGGTCTTTCTCAATCTGAAGTTTAATGCCGACCCCGTTGAGACCAGCCTGCGGCGCCACCAACTTTACCAGGTCTTCCAGCAGGGCTCCTACCGCCTCACTCTTAAGTACTAGGCGGCTGGACCTGGAGAATTTAAGGCAGTTGTCCACCAAGACGCTGAGCCGTATCACCTCTTCCTTTACCTTGGCGGTTATTTCGGGTACGTGGCTTTTGGTGAACTCCCTGTGCGCGGAAATCTCTTGCTCAATAAGCTGCATTTGTATCTGGATAGCGTTCAGCGGGTTCTTCACTTCGTGGGCCAGTTCTGCAGCGAGTTGACCCAGGGTGGCAAGGGTCTTGGTGCGCAACAGCTCTTCAGAATATCTCTTCTTCTCGCTTATGTCCTGGAAGGTGGATACGATGTATTCTGCGTTCCCTTCCGAGTCCTTTATGGGGAAAACCGTAACCTCTACCCAGCACTCTCTGCCGTTATCCTTGTTTATCAACAGCTCCCTGGCAATCCTCGGCACCTCTCCGTTGATAACCCTTATGCCGGGACACACGTCCTCGGGGATACTTTTGCCGCCGGCAGTGCGACATCCAAATACCAGGTCGCATCTCTTCCCCCTGATATCCTTCCATCTCCAACCAGTAATCTCTTCAAAGGATGGGTTAACGGCGATAATCCGCCTGTTTCGGTCCTGAACCATCAGGCCCACCCCTGCATTCCGCCATACTTCTTTAAGCAGATCGCTATTCCAACCGTCAGCCATATATACCCCTTATTTAGCGTTTTATTATACGCTATAGCTTGAGGGACTTGCAATAGTGGAACACGGCGCGTGGGATGTATGCTAAGGACGGTGCTTAAGAAACGTCAAAATTCAGTCTTTGTAGCGTCTGGTCTCCGCACCAGACGCTTTTGTTAGTCCGATACGGAGATCGGACGCTACAGGCTCCTCACGGAGGGAGGCGGTGGAGAGGGAGATTGCCGTAACGGATGAGAAGATTGACTACCTTGTGTATTAATTATACGGGATAACGGACAAGGAGGGGAAGATAATAGAAGGTGGCTGATTTTGTCACTGCGAGGGGCGAAGCCCCGAAGCAATCTCAACCCTTTTCTGTCATTGCAAGGAGCGAAAAGCTACGAAGCAATCTTGTTTCTGAGATTGCCGCACTTCGCCTGCAATGACGTGGCGAGGGAGGTTACTTCACTTTGCCAGCAATGCCGGTCTATCTTTGATTTTTCAGAGGTCCCATGCCGTTAACTGGAGCAATCCCCCGGAAACTCACTTATATCACTCCATTACCTCGAAGCCGAAGGTATAGACCTTGACCTGTCCATTTATCTCCAAAGGCAGAGACAACTGCATCCTTGACCCCGCCGCGTATTTAAAGGGATATATGGGAATCTCCTGGAATCCGGATGGGAAAGGCTTGAAATAGTCACTATACGATGACCCTGCGGGAACTACGATAGGGTCTATATGGGGATGTGTTGTAGTTGCTTGGGCCGTTTTAGTAGGCACCGTATCCCGGTCCTCTTTACTGTTGATTACCCAGTGTGTAGCACCCTCCGGGTCTCTAAAGATGGTCTCGTCCCAAATTATAGCAACAGGCCCCTGCGTCTTATTCCACAAGGTGAAGTCTATCTTTTCCCGCAAGACAGTAAAACGTACCTGGATGTTGTCGTCGCTGAATACAAGCCCATCACTAGGCGCGGGTTTAGTAAGCTTTACGGTGTGCTCACTCGGTGCCTTCTCGATTCCTTCACAGCCTATTATTGTGAGGGATAAGAGTAGAAGCGTAAAAGAAAGGTGTATATTCCTTAACATTATTTATCGCCTTTTTCGTATATCCGCTAGCCCTGCCACCTCTTAGCACAGAGGATACCAGATATGCGCATAAAAGCAAGCAAATTTCGATACCCTGCACAGAATCAAAGAAGGTATTTCGCAGGCACTGCCGCGACCGCAAAACCCTTAGAGGTATGGTTCTATTCGGTCTATGGCGCTTTGGATCCGGTAACGGTGACGGCGGCCTCCGCCATGTCCACAATAGGAATCGTGAGGGCCTTGTCGCCCAAGAGTTCCACGGCCAGCCACTGAGGGGCGCTCCGATAGTGAAGCACGGTCTTTACCTGCAATGGCATCTTCGCGTCACTGGGGACCAGGAAGGCATATTTCTCAACCATCTGCCCCCTTGGAGGAATTCGATGGTCAGAAATGATGTGGTCGGCTTCCCATACCTTGTAGGTAGGTTTGCCGTCTTTATCACCGAAGACGGTGTGATATACGACTGCATCCCCATCAAGATGGCCCTTATCATCCAAATAGCCTGAGTGATAAACCTGCTTTCCGCCGGCGTCCGTCGCCTCCACTTCCAACCATGCCTGCCGCACTTCGGTAAGACCTGTAGGTATATAGTGACCGGCTCCGATGTTGTCTACTATTACACGAAACCTCAGCAGCTCTCCGGGTTCTGTAGATGAAGTGGCCAGAATCTCTACCTTGGCGGCGTTCTTGAGCCTGTCTTCCGCCATCTTCTGCCTTTCCGGCTCCTGAAGTGACGGACCGAGGACAAGGCTTGTTCCACCAATGTAATAATGCGTCCATATGTGAGGTCTCTCTACGCCGCCAACCTGTTTCGGCGCGGCAAAGCCCGGATTATCAGGCCTCTCGGTGGAACCGGTGGACGGCACACCCGGTCTCTGCCGCATATGGCAGTCCTGACAGTGCACCGTGGTGGCAGGGTCGCCGGTGTTATAAGGCCCCATATGCCATTCCGTATAAGTCTGCTCCACCGCCAGCCGACTGCCCGCATGGGATACGTCATGGCAGGAGCCGCAGAATTCCGAACGTGTATGCAACTCAGAATACTCGGTATTATGATTGATCTTGGGACTGTCTTTAAATGGGCCCCGCTTGGTACCGAAGTCCATCTTTGCGGCGTCACCGGGGTCCACAATGAAAGGTGCGTTACCTATGCCCGCGGTGGCCTTAATGGAATGACAGAAGTCGCAGAATACGTTTTGCTTACTGGCCTCGCTTGGCATCGGCGGTTGCGTAGTTGTCCATTCCCCTGCAGTGAAACTAACAGGACTGTGACAGCGGACGCAAGAGTCCATCACCTCGATCTGCTCCCCCTTGGCCTCCTGACGGCCTTTTTGGTACAGGGCCTGAAACAGGGGGTCTGACCATGCGTATGCATGGGTTGAGCCTCTCCACTGCTGAAAGATATCCGTATGACACGCACCGCATATCATCGGCGGAAAGAACCTGCTCTCCGGCATCTCCCCGCGACCAGTGATAGGCGCTTCAATAAGATTGGCGGGCCGGTCCCTCCGGGGCAGCTGCCAGCTGGGCGCCCATTCCTGCGCCCATAGTTCCACTGCAAGACCCATCAAGGCAAAAGCCGCCGCCACACAGCAGAAAACCGTTCCACTCCCTATCTTAAACAGATTTCCAGAACCTTTCATAATCTGTCGTCCCTTTTCATATCTCCATTCAAACTTTTTAAACAATGTAAACCAACGCTTTTCCATATCCCGGAATCCCTCTATTATTAAATCAATCCATAAAAATTGCAACTATTTAAAACTAATGCACGGCCTTAATCCCTGTAATTTTTGTTTGAAATTCCGGAATAAAATATTAGATACTGTACATATCCTTTCTGAACATGATTGGTCTTAAGGTAATATCACTTGAATATGAATGATTCCATGGAAACAATAGAGGCGAAAACCATCCTCTACAGGCCCAAATTCTACTACGGGCAGGAAGGCCGAAACGGGACCTTTTTACTTATAGACCCGGAGGGACCGAACTGGATAGGAGCCGACGCGCGCGGGATGGAGATACTGAGCCTCTTCGACGGATCTAATACCTTTGGTGACGTGGTAAGATGCTATTCCACAAGACATAATAGTATAGACCTGTCAGAGGCCTGGCTGCACGTTCATACCTTCACAAAAGATGCCCTGAGGCACGGGTTTCTGTCTACCTCTCCCTTTAACAGGGAGCCGTATAAGGGCAGAAATGCACATTTAAAACTAGACAAATTAAATGCGCTGTGGATTCATACCAACAATTCGTGCAACCTTTCGTGTGCGCATTGTCTGGTAGATTCGGCACCATCCGGAGAGAAGGGTCTCCCAGCCGAAAAGATACTGCATACCATAGACGAGGCCCGTAACCTCGGCGTCAGGCAGTTCTACTTCACCGGAGGCGAACCCCTCCTCAGACAGGACTTCTTTGAACTTACTGAACATGCCCTAGCGGACGAAGACGCAAGGCTTATCATACTCACAAACGGAACACTGCTCGACAACCACAGACTACAAAGGCTTCAGAAACTCCCGGCCTCAAGACTCCATCTGCAAATCAGCCTTGACGGCTCATGTCCGGAGACGAACGACCCCATAAGGGGCAGCGGCAGTTTTCCCAAGATAGTCGCGGGTATTAAGAAGTCGGTAAAGGCGGGTCTCAATACTACAGTCTCCACGGTGGTCACATCGCAGAACGTTGACGACATCCCACAGATAACAAAACTGCTGCCCTCGTTAGGGGTTCGCAGCCATCACCTCCTCTTTTTACACCACAGGGGCAGGGCACTGAAGGATGGAAGATTTTGCCAGCCGGTACCTATCCCAAAGCTAATCGAATCCATAAAGGATGCAGAAAAGATCGGCCTTGATACTGGGATTACCGTTGACAATCTCTCTTTTATCCGCGTGCGCGTGGATTCGCCGAAATTTACACGCTACGACCTGAGCAACGCCTGCTGGGACAGCCTATGCCTGTACTCAAATGGTGAGGTCTATCCATCGGCGGCGCTGGCCGGACTGCATGGACTAACTTGCGGGAATATCAATAAGGACACATTGAAGGATATATGGAAAAATTCGCACGTCTGCCAGGACTTCAGGCAGGCCAGTCTTCACGACAAGCCCGTCTGCAGGGATTGTGATATAAGATTCATCTGCGGCGGCGGCGATATAGAACACTCGTATCTCTATTCCAGCACAAATGGCGGCGATGCAAGTCTTTCATCAATGGACCCTTACTGTGGGTTGTATAAGGCCCTGATACCTGAAGCAATACACGACCTGACGGATGCCGCCAGGGGTAGAGTTAATAATAGGTCCGGCTTCAACGCCCCCGTCATATTTAGGGGCATGGGGGATGGCGCCGCATCATGTATATTGGGCGGATGCACGGGGAATGTCGACGGCAGCGGCAGCGACAAAAATTTTGACGTGAAGACCCTCAGCTCAAACTGCGTGCTTTCTACCGCCGCGAGTACGCCAAGGCATGCGGTGCGTGAATTCTATGCGCATGCCGCCTCGGAGCCGCAGGAGGAACTCTGCTGCGCAAACAGTCTTTCCGCCGACGACGTGGCGCATATCCCGGCGGGAGTTCTTGAACGGGCGTATGGCTGCGGAAGCCCGGTTGCCATAGCAGAAATATCCCAAGGGGAGAAGGTGCTGGACCTTGGCTCAGGGGCCGGCATAGACTGCTTCATAGCGGCAAAAAAGGTGGGACCCGACGGTATAGTCATCGGTGTGGACATGACGGACGAGATGCTGGATACCGCCAGAAACTTCAAGGCTGAGGTGGCTAAGAACCTTGGCTATGACGTAGTAGATTTCAGGAAGGGGTTTCTTGAGGAAATCCCCGTAGAATCCGGGCATGTGGACGTAATCCTCTCTAACTGCGTCATAAACCTTTCACCGGACAAAAAACAGGTCTTCGGCGAGATGTGGAGGGTTCTCAGAGACCGTGGGCGCATTGTGGTATCAGACATAGTATCCGACAAAAAGGTCCCTGAACGCCTGCGTGCAGACAGTGTATTATGGGGACAGTGCCTGAGCGGCGCCCTAACGGAGGAGGAATTTCTGACCTATCTTGAACAAGCAGGCTTCTACGGTATAGAAATCCTCTCAAAGACCTTCTGGAAGGGGGTGGAGGACTGCAGGTTTTACTCCATAACGGTGAGGGGCTATAAGTACGAAAAACGTCCTGAGTGCGCGCACCACGGCCATAAGGCCGTTTACCTCGGCCCACATAAGGCCGTTATGGACGAGGAAGGGCATCTCTTCCCCAGAGGAGAGGCGGTTGAGGTCTGTACGGATACCGCCGAAAAACTCAAACGCCCTCCCTACTCAAACCACTTCGCCGTTATTGACCCCTCAGGCGATACTACCCCCGGAATTGTCTGTAAACCAGATTCGGATAATAAGTGCTGCGGCTGAGTAGGGGCGAGGTTCCCTCGCCCCTATAGGCTCAGGTTATCTAACAGGGGCATGTAGTAAATTGAGACGTACTCCACCGACCATCTCTGGGGTATCCTTCTTAAATACCCCTCTAAAAAGCGGTGGGACTGCATAAGAAAAAACTGATCCGTCTCTCTTTGCAAATAGGATATAGGTATCGTCTTTCTCGGGGAGTCTTTCAGAACCAAACAATGAATTTATATTGAAACTGAATCTCCGCACGAATGTCATGTCGGAAGGGACGTTTCCGCCGTTCACTCCTTCAGTCGAACGTTCACCACCCATCTTCTGCATGTAATAACAATATCTCGCCACCTCCAGGGGTAGTGAACAATTAACGTCTTCTTCCCTGGAGTAGACTGCCAAAAACTGTCTAAGCAACTTATAGTAAGTCTGCAGGCCCAACTCGTCGTGGTTTTGGTCATTTTCCGCCAGCCACCGACTCCATCCTTCAACAAACTCTGAACCACGCAGCTTAAGGTGTTTTTCTAAGAAATGGAGGAGGAGGCCAAAACCCTCGTGATACATTGCGGTTGTATGACGCCCCAGAGTAAGCGCCTTCACGATTTCAGCGTACGCAAACCCTCTGCTTTCAAACACGTAATAATTTGGGTTCGAGTCGGCCTTTATCCCGTACCTCTTACTATGCCTATGAAAATAGGTTCCCGGCAGGAGGAAGAATGGGAAGGCCACTATACTCCTGGGTCTCTGCATGATACACCAGTCCACACTTCTCTTAAAACTTTCGTAGTTATCCCCAGGCAGTCCGGCTATGAGCTGCAAAATCACGTCCACTTTTCCCCTAGTCAGAAGTTGGACGTTATCTCCCAACTTTTTGAGGTCGTAAGCCCTGTTCGCCGTCTTCAGCGCCCTGGAGTTTGTGCTCTGCACCCCGACCTCTACCACCCTAACCCCCGCAGCAGCCAGCAGTTCTGCAAGTTCCCCATCCAAAAGCTCCGCCTTGATCTCCGTATGTACTATACTTCCGTGGCGGTTGTTCTCTGCAATGAAACGAAGTATCCCCTTGGCCCTCTCCTTATTCAGATTAAAAGTAGGGTCCATCAAAAACAGCATCTTTACGCCGGCAGAAAGGACAAGCCTTAGTTCCTTCTCCACCCTTTCTATAGAGAAACAGCGTACGCCGGGGGAATATTTTGGATAGAAACAGAAGTTGCAATGTATGGGGCATCCCCTCATGGTTTCCAGGGCTACATGCTCCTTTATGCGCTCGTCCTTCAAATTAATGATGCCGGACAAGAATGGCGACGGTATGTCATCCAGTGCCTCCAGCACCGGCCTGTCGCCGTTCTCGCATATGTACCACCCTCTGCGATAGGTGATTCCGAACACGCCCCTTAAGTCCGTACGATGAAGGAGGCATTTTAACACCTCATAGAAGGTAACTTCTCCCTCACCCTTCACGATAATATCTACCGCCGGGTGTTGACGCATCAGCTTCCTTGATATGCCGGAGACGGAATCTCCACCCAATACGACCTTAACTCCGGGCAATATTAACTTCAGGATGTGGCAGACCTCCAGAGTCTTGCGTATGTTCCAGCAATAAACCGAAAAACCAACTACCTCGGGGACTTTCTGCCAAATTTTTTGTGCAATGTTCTCCTTCGCCTCATCAGCCATAAAGAGTATCTCAATGTCTACCTCGTTCCCTATCTCCGAGCCCTCCCGCGTGGCGTATGCCTTCAGGTATGCAGCGGCCAGAGAATAGTTAAAATTGTCTATATCAGGGATCGGATAGGATATAGTTGCCAAGACCACTTTCATAAGGTAGCGTACGAAAAAGGGCTCTCAGATCCGGACATGCATTAGAGACAGAAGGCCGTCCAGGGGTTCCGGTGTCTCCTTCTCGTTAATGAGTATTGCTCTTCCCCTGTCTATCAATACCTCTGCCGGCCTTAGTCTACCCAGAAAATCCGTGATGGCCGAGTAGCAGTACCCGCCGGCGTTGTGCACTATGAGGACGTCGCCCTCCGCCACCTCAGGAAGGAATCTATCTCTCCCAATAAAATCTCTTGAGTAGGTAGTGTTGCCGCAAACGTCGGCCAATTTGTTACAAGGCTTTTGAGCATTCTTGCCGTATACCGCTATCTCGTGAAAGGCATCCTCATAGAAGAGGGGTCTCGGAAAGATGTCAACACTTGCGTCAGTTCCTATGTATATCTTCTCAGGTCTGTCTTTCACGTCTATCACGGTGGTTAAAAAATAGCCGGCATTGGCGATGGCCGCCCTGCCGGGTTCCAATATCAATTTTACGTCTCTTCCCATTGTCTCAGAAAATCCACGCATCTTTTCCGAAATCATTAACCCGTATCCAACCATATCGAATCCGGTCTCCTGAAAGTGCGACCTTACCCCAAAGCCCCCTCCGAAATCCACGTACCCCAGCTCCGGAAATCTCCGAGCAATTCTCAGCACCTCTTCTGCGCCCCTTTTGAAGAAATCCAGGTCCATCAAGTTTGTCCCCAAGTATACGTGTATGCCGTTTAATGATAATTCGTACCTTGAGGCAATCCTAAACGCCTCGTCTATCTCCGTTTCTAATATGCCTAACCTGCACCCGGGTCCTACGAAGACATTCTTCGTTTTGTCCGAAATCAACAAGTTTATCGGGTTAATCCTCAGCCCAACCCGGGAAGAAGGGTTACGGATTCCATATTTTCCCAGTTGGCCCAAAGAGTCAACATTAAGAATGACATTGTCCCTGATAACGTAATCAAAATCGCTGTCGCTTAAATTGCTGCTTGTAAAGACTATATCGTGGGGCAGGAATCCACACCTATAGGCAATGAGGAGATGCTTGGGAGAGTTTACAAAGACTTTGACCCCCATGTCTCTCATCAAACTCAAGATGTGTGGATTGTTGTTACACATGGAAGCAAAGTATATATCAATATTCTCGTAGGGTATCTCCTTGAATTTCCTCACGTTTTGTCTGATCTTGGATGCATCGTACACATACAGCGGACTGCCGAAACGTTCCACCAAAGCCCTTGCGCTCAGGTTGTTCTGTTCATGGAAGATCATTGGCCTTCTCCTCTATCACGTTCATTTCTCTCAATTTTCTTACTGCGTTTACGGGATTCTCCTGCACCTGGTTTTCTGAAGGAGTCTCAAGGGGTACAAACTTGGATGCTATATCCTGGATTGAGAGCCTTCCATCACATAGGCCGATCAATTCGACTCCATGACGGTTAATCTTTGCGGTGTTCAGCTCACCAAAGCCGTTTACAAAGAACATGACATAGCAACTCTTTCTGTCTACATCACCTATACTGCCCGATCTCAACCGTTCTATAATCCCTTTAACGTCGTAGCTAAACCTTTTTATCCTTACATGCTTACTCTTCTTTGGGAAGTGAACGGCCTTCGGGACATTCCCCCGTTTTCCGGAATTTCCGGCAGATAACACCGATGCGGATGCAGCAGCTTTCCTAAGCTCGTTCTTTATCGTCTCGTACTGAATGAGGTCGGTGACGTACTCCTTTCCACCGCCTCCTTTTACCATGTCTTTTAGAAATAGCAGAAACTCCTCCACTGTGCCGTAGTGGGTTAAGGGTCCTTCCGGACGATGCCTGCGGTTGTGGTTATGGATCCATCGCGCCCACTCTTTGAGCAGTCCAAGTTCGTCCCCCGACCCCTCCAAGACGGCCAGAATGGGATAACGCAGTAGCCCCATTATGGGAGAAAGCTCGTCTATCCCTTTTAGGAAATCTTCGTCGTCAAGCTGCGTCTTATAACGATAGTAACCTGAGAATATTTCCGGGTGTCTTCTCATCAACCCCAGATTCTTCCTCTGGAGCGTCCTGCACAGAGGCAAATCCAGAAAGTGCCCATCAAAGTATAGGGTATCTTTATGGTTTTCGTGCATCGGAGAACCCCTGAAGGGACAGACCCTAAATACGTTGACCTTTGGCACCCCCGTCCTCAGCAGGGAAAAGAAGAGTTTAGTGGTTTCTCTGATGCTGGCCTCGGATTCACGGGGGAAACCCAGCATTATTCCCACGGTTACCTCGATGCCGTGGGACATGGTCAGTCTGATAATGTCCATGGCATCTTGCAAATCCAGACGTTTCTTTACGGTCTCCTGCATCTCGTTGGAGCCTGCCTCCAAACCGTAGTAAATCGCCTTACAGCCGGCCCGGGCCATCAGACCGACGAGTTCACCGTCAACGGTATCGGTCCTCGAACTGCAGGTCCACGTTACACCAAGGTTACTTTCCAGGATGCCGCTGCAAAATCTCCGAACCCATCTCCTGTCCGTGGTAAAGAGATCGTGCACAAGATTAAGGTGGCGGACATGGTACTGCTCCCGGAGCAGTGCCATTTCAGAGATAACCCTTTCCGGCGACTTTACCCTGTATTGCCTCTTCCAATAAGGAGCGGTGAAACAAAAGGTGCAGGCATGGGGGCAACCCCTTCCCGCCTCCACGTACACGCAGTCGGTAGGCGAGATGTCGTATAAATGGTAAGCAGGTACCGGCAGGGTATCCAGGTCTTCAATAAGGGGCCTGTCTTCGTTCCGTGTTATGTCTCCATTCCCCGACCTGTATGAAATCCCGTTTACTGAACCGATGTCTTTGTTTCCTTTGATGCCCTCCACCAATTCCGCAATTGACGCCTCCCCTTCACCCCGTACTATTAAATCTATAAAGGGAAAATTCCTGAGGGTTTCATAGTCCGTTACTGAGGCGTGCGGTCCGCCAAGGATAATCGTGGTCCGAGGCATCAGTTTTTTACATTCCTTTGAGATCGCAAGGACGTGATGGTAAGAATCCGCCTCTGTCATAAACCCGAGGATATCCGGTCCATGTCTTTGAATGAGTGCGGCAACGTTCCTGTAAAAACATTGGTCATTAGGAACGGCCCCATTTACAAGCTTGTTCAGGTCGATTATTTCCACTTTTTCGCATCTTGTTTCCACGCAAGCGCCAAGAGACAGCAGGCCCAAGGGTACAAAGGGCAAGGTGACAATCCTTGAATCCTCTGAATGCGCCTGATAATAGAAATTGTGGTCTAAATGTGGACTGGTGCAGAGGCATATCTTCATGGTTCAGTCCTCAGACGTTATTTGTAGCCGAGTGCATGATGAAGCATCTCCGTCCTCTTCTTTAAAATCAGCTTGTTGATGGGTAACGCCCCGCACGCAACCGGACTGCCCCTGTAGCGTAGTCCAAGGGGAGGGCACCTGTTTGTGCAGAAATAATTGCCGTTAGAGAGTTCACACCCTGCACAGACCTTAAAGTCTTCCCATGTAAAACCCCTTATTTCACCGAAGGAATCCTGCCATATCTCAGAAAATTTTTTCTCCCTTATATTTCCCGCCTTAAAGGTACCGGTAGATACGCATATGGCACAGGGGTAGACGTCACCGTCCGCACAGACGTAAGCCATAGACCTGCCACCCTTGCATCTCTTGGTTGAGTAGACAAGTTCAAAGGTATAATCAAATATCTTCGCCACACAAATCCCTATAGACTTGTTCATCTCCATCTCAAAGAGCGTCTCGTCCAGCCATAGACTTGAGGCCTTCTCCACATCGTCCGGGGTCAGCATAAAGACCCTGTTCTCGGCCTCTCCACCCCTGCCGATGGGACTAAACTGAACGGACCTGAAGACTATCCTGTTTTTAACACACCAATCAAAGACCGTTCTCAGTTCGCCAATGTTCTTGCTGGACATGGTGGCCATGACCGCAGTGAGGATACCGTCGTCCTTCAGCAGCAGGAGCTTCTCCGTAAGCTGTTTAAAAGGCACCTCGCCCCGTAAGGCGCTGTAGTGACCCGCGCCCTCCAGACTAACGCTTATCCTCAGGTCTTCGTCGCCCTTGGGCAGTTGGTCAAGCCGCTCCTGCGTCAGGAGGAGGCCGTTGGTGGCGACCCCTACCACGAACCCAAGGTCACAGGCATATCCCACGATGTCGGCAAAGTCTTCGCGGGACATTGGCTCTCCCCCGCTGAAGATCAAACTTACGGCCCCCATCTCCTTCAAGTCCTCAAGCAGTGAGTAGACCTCCTGCGCAGAGAGTTCGTTTCCCAAGGATTCCCCCGCCTTTACAAAGCAGTGCCTGCACCGAAGATTGCACCTGCGCGTCAACTCTATCCACGTTATTAAAGGCGCACCCAGATGAAAGTCCGTGTCTACCCTGAGGGTCTTCAGTTTATATCTCGTCATATCTTCGTAGCGGATACCGTCTCTCAAAAGTGGAGCTGCATCATGCGTGTAAAGACCCATCTTTCCATCGGGAAAGGCAACCGTGTACCCAAAGGGTTCTTTAATGTACCTTGGCATTCTCATTTGTTCATGTGTCCTCTTGAAAGATGCATGTGAGAAACCGAGAGCCACTGGGTAAAAGTTAAACGCCAAAAGCGCAACAACGGCTCAGGCGACCATGCCAAACAAGACGGCTGCCGGAGCTATCTTGCCTTCCAACAGTTCTACTTCTAATCCTCTCACTTCTATCCCAGCATCACTACACAACTTTGCCAGCTTCTCCTGCTGCTCAGGGGTCAGGTCAAGCGTAAAGGCCCCTGGCTGGAGAGGTTTGCGTATCTTTCCATACAATTGTGGAATTCGTGTCTCTTTCTCTGGCATAACATTTCACCTCCTTCCAGGTCAGTGGCTCTCAGTTTTCTTTCTTCGTGTAATAATACCACAACCAGAAATACTTGTTAGTACAAAAATGCTTTATTTTTGTCATGTTCTCTGTTAATATTATATGCACTGGATAATTTTCATATATAGTACTTTTTTAACCGGTTCGGATGACTATTGTCATGTAATAAGATAAATTCACCAAATAACTAGGGGGCAAAACAATGGAAACATACGAGGCAATAGCAGCTGCAATTGAAGTTGCAGGCGTTAAAACCTATGCAAAAGCAGTGGGATGTTCCGCCGGTTACGTCTACAAGATGATGAGGCCGTGTCCCACCCCTGGCAACCCAAGCGCTACCGGTGAAGAGAACTTCCTGGACAAGGTCCACGCCATCCTTGCCAGGTGGATACAGGGAAACATCGGCACCAAACCCATCCTTGAACAGATATGCAGCAGATATGGTTACGGGGTACACAAACGGAATTTTGTCTTCTCGACTCCCAGAGAGACACTGACCCAGCTCGTCCAGTTCAATGTACATGTGGGAGAGTGCGCGGCCCGCATCGCTAAGTCCATCGAGAACGGAACAATCGTAGAAAAAGAATCTAAAGAAATTGAGACGTGCCTTACAAACATGGAATCCGTATTAAATACCCTGATATTTTCAAACCATAAATACAGGCAACTCGGGGGAAAAAAGAAAACACGCAGGACTTGCCACATCTAATAACCGCTAGGACCTTTGACTTCCCTCGACAAGAACGTACAATTGCTTATCGGGGATAGGCGGTCGCGGGAGACCCAGGGGCAAGAAGCTGGAACAAATACCCAATTATGGTATCCTCCCGGTGTGCCTGGAAGGACTATTTTCCGGATACGACGATATTTCAGGGCGAGAGATAGCTT
>Ga0156080_137_pt1 | contig 23067 bp, 26 predicted proteins | sample RifCSPlowO2_02_FD_107733 | JGI IMG/M metagenome (GOLD analysis project Ga0156080, IMG submission 107733) | Planctomycetes bacterium RIFCSPLOWO2_02_FULL_50_16
CCAACTGGCGCTTAAGGTCTCGCACCGCGTTTTCTACCCTTTTATTGAGTCCCGTGAAATCCCTGTTTTTTACCTCTGGGCAGTCTAAAACCTCCATTGCGACGTCAAGAAATTCAGGCTGATTGGCCAAGATATGTGCGTAAACCCTGTGGAAGTGCGGAGGTTCCTTGTCTATCACAGGGATTACTGAATATATAGCGCTTCCATTATCAAGACCGCAACTCTCAAGCAGCTTTGCGGCCAATACTACGTGAGTTCCCCAGTCCACATTGTCCCCTTTATTTAAAGAAATCCGTTTCTTGACAATTACGCCCTATCTAGTTATATATGGCGTATCATTATTCTTAAGAGCCTTATAGAGGGCATTCTTTCTCCCTCAAACTTCTTCCGGCGATTTAGTAACATATATTTTAGGGGGTGGGATTGTCAATAGAATTCTCCATTGCATGTAATACGGTATAAGCGTTTTATATGATTACCTCCATCCTTAAGCTCCTTTTGACATCGGTAGTCTGTGCCTCGATACTGTACTACATTCTCTCACTTTATTGCACCATGCGCTTTTTCAGGCAAAGGCAATCGGGTGGAGACTACCTGCCGTCAGTTACCGTGCTAAAACCACTAAACGGGTTGGAGGACGGAATCTATGAAAACCTTCTCAGTCACCTTAATCAGGACTATCCAAGTTATCAGATAATTTTTGGCGTGCACCATGACGATGACCCGGTAGTACCTGTTGTGAAAAGGCTTATAAAAGAGTTCCCGGGGAAGAAGATAGATTTGGTGATTTCCAAAGAGATTATAGGACCCAACATGAAGGTTTGCAATCTGAATAACATGTATTCAAAGGCTGAAAACGAGGTCATTATTATAAATGACAGCGATACTAGAGTAGGACCGGATTATTTAAGGAGGATTGTTTCGGAATTGAAGGACCCTGACGTGGGTGGTGCGACCTGTCTTTATAAGGTCAAAAACCCTCTTGACCTTGTCTCTGCCGTTGAACCCTTTTTTGTTAACAATGATTTTCTGCCTGCCGCGCTTGTTGCCCATGCCCTGGGCATGAGCTTCGGTTTCGGAGCCACCATCGCCATGAAGAAGAAGGCGCTGGAGAAAATCGGCGGGTTTCCACCGCTTGCGGATTATATAGCGGAAGACTACCAGATGGGACAGCGATTGATTAACGCAGGTTATAAGTTAAAAGTCTCAAACTACGTGATAGTTACTGCGTTGCACAAGTGTGGGTTCTGGGACCAGGTTTCACATCTGGTTAGATGGGTCAGCACTATCAGGGTGTGCCGTCCCAAGGGCTATTTTTTCAGGATTTTTACTATGGGGTCTCCTTTTGCAATATTATTTATGCTAGTAAGCGGTTTTTCAAGTCTTTCGGTGGGCCTGTTTTTCCTGCATTGGTTCGTCAGGTGTCTTACTGCCATAGTTATCAACGTCAAATATCTTGATGAGAGAAGGGATATTGGCTATTTGTTACTCCTGCCCGTGCTGGACCTGATTACATTCGCCATATGGTGTTGGGGGCTCTTCGAACATAAGGTCACCTGGGGGGGCAACACCTACCGTCTGCACGAAGGGGGACTGGTGACGAGGGAGTGACGTCTTGCTGGACGGAGGCATCTGCAGACATTTGTATCCGTCTTCAGCGAACCATTATGAAGTGTAGGGGCGGGGTAACCCCGCCCCTACAGAAATCTTTCGTGGTTGCCCGTTTTGTCTAGCCATTAATTTCTTTCCCTCAGTTACTGCAGGGTGCGTCTGGACGCACCGTATTTAAAGATGCAGGGTGCCGCAGGGCTTCAGCCCTGCGGCACAGGTTTCAACGAAGCAGAGCTTCGTTGTCTACCGTTGAAGTTCAAATATTTTTGGTAGATAACGACCTTTAGGTCGTTGTCTGGGTATCGCAGGGCTTGCCGCCCTGCGATAGGCAGGTCGAGAAGACCTCATCGTTCTTTTGTAGCGTTGGAGCTTGCTCTCCGCCTGAGGCGGACCACGCTACATAAAAAATGTTTGGTAATTATCCCTTTACAACAAGTAAGCCTTGTGGTATACTTTGACCATTATGAAATACACAATAAAAGATTTCAAGCATGATTTCCCAAATGATGATGTTTGTTTGGATTACATTTTCGGGCAACATTACGGTAAGGACTATACCTGCCCGAAATGCGGCAAGACTGGTTTTTACCGTGTATCAGACCGCAAATGTTATGCTTGTGCGTGGTGCGGTCACCAGATACACCCTCTTGCTAATACGATATTCCATAAATCCTCCACTAAATTAACGGACTGGTTCTTTGCTATCTTTGTTATGAGTCAGTCCAAAAACGGTGTATCCGCCAAAGAGATTGAACGTCATCTTGGGGTCACTTACAAGACTGCATGGAGGATACAGAAACACATACGCGGTCTTATGAAACAAGATAAACCCATGCTTAGTGGTACAGTCGAAATAGACGAAACTTATGTAGGTGGAAAGCGAAGGGGAACACGTGGGCGTGGTGCAGAAGGAAAAACACCTGTTATTGGTATGGCTGAACGCAAAGGAACAGTAAAAGCGCAGGCTATAAAAAACATGAAATCTTCAATCGTAATGCCTATCATGCGCAAGAATGTGCAAGTCGGTACTCACATTATGACAGATGATTTTTTAACCTATAGCAATGTAAAGGAACATGGATTCAAGCATGGAGTAATAAATCATAGTGCGAAAGAATATGTACGTGGAGATATTCACACAAATACAATCGAGGGCTTTTGGTCACAAATGAAGCGGTCTATTGACGGGACTTATCACTCGGTGAGCCCGAAGTATCTTCAGTCTTACGTTGACGAATTTGCTTACCGTTATAACCACCGTGCTTCTTGCCTTCCTCTTTTCCACCTGCTTTTGGGCCGATTGGTTGTATAGCACGATGTAGAAGGCCAAAGAAATGGTTTTTATTTGTTACATGTCTTTTCATTTCGCCACTTTCATTGTTTTATATTCAACTCTTTCGCCATATCCCATAGGTCTTGTAACGGTACGCTCTGTTGTTCCCCTTTAAAATAACAGAAAAGAAGCCAAAGGTCTTTTGGTTCTAAAGAATAAAAAATCACTCTGAAACTATTCTTTTTACTTCGTTGTAAATCGGAACTAGCAACTTCTAATTTATGGAATTTACATCCACTTCCTGGTATACAATTACCAATATTGCTACCATGCTTTATTCTTTCACATTCTTCTTTTATGTCCTGTCCTGCATGGGGGTATTTCTTAGTAAGACGTTTGAGTGCTCTTTCGTATGAAGAGTTGTCCTCATGAATGTTGTAGCCACTCATCTAGCTCCCCTTGTGCTTTAGAGCGTATCTCTGAAGGCAATCCTGAAATTGCATGTCTTATACAATTCCTGAAGGTTGGGTCTAAAGCTAGTTCAATATCTTCTAAAAGGCTTTCAAGCTTATCCCGCATTTGTTCCAATTCAGGCACGAGAGGGCCAAGAATTTTCCTGCTAATAATGTACCTATTTTCAAAGTCTTTAATAAGTTCGTTTTGTATTGCAACACTAAATTCGATAATGGATTTGGATTTTGTTAGTTGTGAAATACTTTGTTCGTAAGGGAGAGCTTCCTCTAATTTCTCTATCCAGGGCCATGTTTCATCTATGGCTTTTTTTGTTAAATATTTGAGAACAAAAATATGTATTATCGCCCAAGGCTCTTTTTCACTGAGTAATTCCTGCGCATCTTTATAACGGTAAGTAGGTGGTGGCTCTGTTGCGATAATGCCCATTTCCCTTCCCCTCCTTTTTCCTCCCGAATCCCCGTGTCCCCTTTAGAGATACTTCTTGACTAAAATGTTTCTGGTGATATATTTCCTAAAAGGGCTACTAGATATGGATGGATTTCGAATAATTCACTTTTAATGCCTGAAACACAAGGCTTTTCAGGCATTAAAAGCATACCATCATATATGTTGTATGTCAACAAAAAAACTTAACAATTGACAAGCATATTCTTTTCTAAGTGATTCCCATAGGAACATTTAGATGGGGCAAAAAATTTAAGCCCATTACTTGTTGTAAAGGTACACTTACCAAATGTTTTTCTGCGAACCGTAGCACCTTGCGGGCTAAATCTTTTCCCTAAGCACAGTGTAATTTGCAAGGCGTACCGAGTTGGAACAAAGCAGGCCGCGTATTTCCCCGCTTGTTAGAGCGTTAAACTCTTCTTCGGGATGGTAATTGGGCATCCACTCGGAGTATTCTCTGCAGGGCATGATGCACGGGTGAAAGTACATCTCGGTTACCCCCTCCGGCATATTCCTGATGATAGAGGCAACGTACCTGGCGTTCATGTCTCCGCTCTGAAGCAGCCCGTACACCCTGTCGGTAAAGAGAAATCCATTGCCCTTCAAGGTGTTGACACAGCGCCCGGACAGTATAGTAAACGTAATATAATCAAAGAGCTTGGAAATAATCCTGCCTCTGTCGTGCCTCAGTGTTTGGGAAAGTTCGTCTCTCGGCAGCCTGAAACATTTTAACTCAAGTCCCTTGGTGAGTTCCTGGATTATCCCGAACACTGAAGGATGGACGTGTATATTTAGATGGCCGTTGATGAAATCAAGACGGAGGCCGGTGGAGAGGAATTTCTCTAGCTGTGCCTGGACCTCGTCCCGAACTTCTTTAATGGCGGACTGACTGAAGTAGTATCTCAACCCGGCAAGCGTAGGGTTATTGGCAAAGTTGTTTTCCGCGTCAACCAGATGGGGTATTCTCTTGTGAGGGAGTACGGATTTTCCCTGAACAAGCACTACGTGAAGACCCACGCTCAGTCCGGGATTTGCCTTGGCCAGCTCCACTGCGTGCTCAAAGGCCGCCCCGCCTGCCATCAGACTGGTGCTGGTCAGTATGCCCTCCCTGAAGGCCCTGATTATCGCTTCGTTTGTGTTGTGGGACATGCCGAAATCGTCAGCCGTTACTATAAGGGCCTTCACTATATCCTGCCGGCGTCTTTCCACTCCTCTATGCTGGCCCATAGGGAGATGAGGTTGTTTTTGTCCCAGAGCCTCCCAAGCCCCTCCCGCACCCTGCCGTGTCCAAAGGCGGAGACGGCATCGCTTACCGAGATTGCTACATACTGCATAAGGCTCGGCTCCCTGTAACATTCATTTATACATTTGTTACAGTTCAGCCGTCTGAAGGGTACGCTGGCGAACTCATGGATGCTGCCCACCTTCTGGTTAAGGGTCTGACATGGATAGACGTCCAGGAGCCAGTCCACGTAGAATGACTTATACCCGCCGAGACACATAAACCGCGCACCCTCTCCGTTGAAAAACCTTATCATGTCGTCCAGAGAGGCAGTCGGGTTTACTATGCGGAATTGTGACTTCAGGGCCTTGATGTCCTTGAAGACCCGTATTATTTCTTCCGCGGTATAGTTTATAAATTCTGCCGGATTGGAGCCCGCATAAGAATCTGAGTATGTAGTAATCGGCAATGAGAAGGTCAGCTTGTCAAAACCCAATTCCCGCAGAAAGGATGGGAGCTTAAAGTAGTCTTTTATTACCTTGCTTACGGTTACCGATGCGATGGGGTTCATCTTCAACTCTTTAATCAGGGGCAGTGCGTCCTTGATGGTCCGGCACACCCCGGGCAGTCCGCGGTTCCTCTCGTGTTCCTCAACGGAGGGTGCATCAATGGAGATGAAGATTGTGCTGAGCCCGGCAGCCTTCATGGCACGAACATTCTCTGGAGTGAGGTATACGCCGTTGGTGGACATCATGGAGACGATGCCCTTTTTGGCGGAATGACCGATTATGTCAAAGAAGCCGGGGTGCAGGAGGGGTTCACCGCCCACAAATGTAATGTATCTCACACCGCGGTTGTAAAGGATGTCCAGGGCCCCCTTTGCGCGTTCGGCGTCAACGAAGACCCTGTCTTGTGGCGCCACGTCCGGGAAGGAGCAGAAGCCGCACCTGGCATTGCAGGCATTTGTAAGGGCAAAGTTGATGAAACTGGGGCCGCCGTTCAGCACGGCGTCCTTTATAAGCTCAAGGCCCTTCCAGTAGCCGTTTAGATTCAGCCCCGTATCTCGCATTTACACACCAGCCAACCGTGTACTCACCGTTTTGGCTCCTGCTACGTCCCGAAGATGGAGGTATGTCTGAACGCTAGAATCTAGCTAAGAAATCACTCGTATTCCACCTCTTTTAGCTGGGCCTTATAGCCTGCGCTCTCAACCGCCGCAACCAGCTTTTGAGGGTCTACGCCTTTTTGCGCATGAACCTCAACCTCTTCCTCCTTTAATTCGACCTCCACTGATACTACACCTTCCACGGATTTGACAGCATTTTTTATCTTGGCAGCACAGCCGCCACACGTCATCCCCTGGACCGATATTTCAACTTCCATCAGCCCCTTTTTCTCACCCTCATCCCCATATGCAGGCGGATAGACGGGCATAGAGGCTACAAGACTAAGGATCAAAATTACTAATATCTGTCTCATATTTTCCTCCTCCCTGAAACGTTAATGTGGGTCTTCTGCAAAAGTCAAAGACGGGGCCGTCATTGCGAGGAGCGAAAAGCGACGAAGCAATCTCATGCTTCCTGGTTAAAATCACTTGCGAGATTGCTTCGCTTCGCTCGCAATGACACTCTGCGGCATATTTATACGTTTTTTGGTACTTTTGCAGAACTCTCATTATGCACGGTTTGCTTTTATCCTACAATCCTCAATAACCTCTTTGGGAACCATCTTCATTGCCAGGATGACAAGGATAGTTACAATAACGATGTCGTCGAGCTGACCAAGTACAGGTATAAAATCCGGAATGACGTCGAAAGGCACAAGTATGTAACACACTGCAAGCCCGAGGAGATACCCTGCCAACTTCGGGGTCCGGTTGTCTTTTAGCAAGAGTTGATATGCCTTAAGCTCGCATCTTAGATTCCTTCCCATTGATTTCAACATGTTTCAAGCGTAGGTATGCTCTCTAGAGGCATAGAGTCTGGTTCAACATGCATTAGCTTTTGTACTTTCCTTTCTCCTGTATAGAAACTGCAGAAACTCCTTCCCTTCCCTCGACAATCTCTGCCTTTCCTCTTTGTCACGCAGCATCCTCCAGGCCGCCTTTGCCATGTATTTGGGCCTGAAGTAAAACCTCCTGTAGAATTTTGCAACCGCATCGTAAATCTCCTGGTTGCTCATACCGGGATACTGCACGGCACATTTCTGGTAGCCCCAGTCGCTTACCATGTTGTCGTTGACCAGGAACCCCTTGTCTCTGCACATGTCGTAAAACTCGGTGCCCGGATAAGGTGAGGCAAGCGAGACCTGGATGGTGTCCGGGTCTACCTTGCACGCAAAACGAATAGATTCCTCTACCGTCTCAGGGGTCTCCCCCGGCAGGCCCATTATAAAGGCGCCGTGAGTCATTATCTTGAGCTTCTTACAGTTCTTTGCAAACTCCTCGGCCTGCCCCAGAGTTATGCCCTTTTTCATTGTCTTGAGGATGTCCCCGTTGCCGGATTCATAACCTACCAGGAAAAGTCTGAGTCCGGAGTCTTTCAGTACTTTAAGCGTGTCGTAGTCAATATTTGCGCGGCTGGAGGCGCTCCACGTAATGCCAAGGGGTTTTAGTTTCTTGGCAATCTCTCGCGCCCTTGCCTTGTTTGCGGTGAATGTGTCGTCGTCGAAGAACAACTCCTTGGCCTCGGGGAAATATTTAATGACAAGCTTTACCTCTTCTATGACGTTGTCCACGCTCCTCACCCTGTAGACGCGGCCGGTAAAGGTCTGGGGCCAGAGACAGTAGATGCACGGCGTAGGGCACCCCCTGCCTGTGTAGATGGAGACGTACGGGTCGCGGAGATACGGTATCGTGTAATTTCGGAAGTTGAGGTCTCTCTTGTATATCTCGACCACGAACGGGAGTGCATCCAGGTCTTTAATAAATTCTCTGTCTTTATTGTGGATAATATTGCCGTTACTTCTGTGGCTTACGCCGTCTATCTCACTGAGCGGTCTGCCTTCGGCATACTCCTTGAGGGAGTAATCGAACTCGCGCCTGCACACGAAATCAATCGCCTCTGCGGCCCTCAGCGTCTCCTCGGGCAGTACGCTTGAGTGCGGCCCCACAAAGGCTATTTTGACGCCTTTATATGCGGCCTTAATCGCCTCAGCCGTTTTGATGTCCAGTGCGGCAGTGGCGGTCGTTGTGTACATCGCAACGAAGTCAAAGCCCTTTAGCAGGGGGAGGGTCTGCTGGAGATTTAGACGCTCTGCCGGTGCGTCTATCACGCGGCTGTTCGGGATCAAACCCGCCGGATAACAGAGCCAGGTCGGATACCAAAAGCTGGTTACCTCACGTCTCGCCTGGTAGCGGGAACCTGCGGCGCCGTCAAAGTCCTCATACGTTGGCGGATTCAGCAGTGCAACTCTCACGTCTACCCCCCTTATTTGAGATACCTTAATCGGTTTATAGCTGATTAGAAGCATTTTAAACGAAACGTTCAGGTTGTCAAACACTAACATATCAAAGATGATGTTGCCGTTTTCTTTTAAGGAGGCTGACCTATTTCTTGTAATTTCCTCTCCACGTTTCCAATCTGAGACCTATACGAAAGTCAGTTTATTGGACATTGTCATCCTGAGCGAAGCGAAGAATCTGTTTTTTTAGCGTGCCAGTCACGCCATAGGCGGATCGGCCTCCGGCATGACTTGCCTGGCACGTTAAACGTGCGAGGTAAACTCGCACGCTACAGCAGAGATTCTTTCCGCCTGAGGCAGACTTTGCTCCCTCGGAATTACAACTTCACAAGGTTTTTCGGAGGTCTTCCGGTTCCCACAAAAAATTCTCTTGACAAGGGTGTGGAAATCCGTAGAATGTCTACAAGTTCTGTAGAATTTGTGGTAAGAGTGACTTTAAATGAAACTCTCTAAGAAAACAGACTACGCCCTCAGGGCGCTCCTTTACCTATCTCTAAGACATGAAAGAGGTTCTGTGCAAATTAAGGAAATATCTGCCGAGGAAAAACTGCCCACTAAATTCCTTGAGAGTATTCTCCTTTCTCTCAGGAAGGCAGGGATACTTCACAGTAAGCTAGGTCTGAACGGTGGCTACAGCCTGGCAAGACCGCCCGAGCAGATTACACTTGGTGAGGTAATAAGGGTCTTGGATGGGACACTGGCCCCTATGAGTTGTGTAAGTCGCGTCGAATATGAGAGCTGTCCGGAGGAAATCGGCTGTGCCGTAAGGAGTGTCATGCAAGACGTTAGGAACGCCATTGCCAGGGTCCTGGACGAGACTACCCTGGCAGACCTGTCAAAACGTGTGGTCTTACTGCGTAAATCTCAGGTCAGGGGGGCGGGGGTTTCTTAGAAGGTCCATGAAATTTTGTCAGCAAAGTCTATCAATATTATAGACTTAATAGGTTTATGACGAGACGAGCCCTTGAGGCCAAAGGCCTCTGAGAGGTAATTAATGATAAATAAAGGTGTTATTGCCGAGTTAAGGGATGGGGTTAAAAAAGCGGTGAAGGGTGACCGACCTGCCAAGCCTCCAAAACTGCACTTGAGGGGGATAAGCAAGGCCTTCAGGTCTGTAAACGGTGATACCACCCTGGCCCTTCAGGACATAAACGTTAAGATAAGGGAAGGGGAGTTTGTCTGCATAGTAGGACCTTCGGGGTGCGGTAAGACTACCCTTCTGAATATCGTTGCAGGGTTAGACAGGTCTGGCTGCGGTGAAGTCTTGTGCAATGGCAAGAGGGTTAAAGGCCCTGGAATGGACAGAATAGTTATGTTTCAGGAATCTGTGCTCTTCCCGTGGTTAAATGTGCGCAATAATATTGAGATTGGCCTTAAGAGTAGGGGCCTTTCCAAGGGGGCAAGAAGGCAGAAGGCCCTGGATTTTCTTAAGTTGGTTCACCTCAGCAAGTTCGCAAACGCCCATCCTCACGAACTCTCGGGTGGCATGAAACAGAGGGTGGCTCTGGCCAGGTCCCTTGCCATGGAACCGGAAGTTTTACTTATGGACGAGCCCTTTACAGCCCTAGATGCCCAAACCAGGTGGATACTCCACTACGAACTGCAGAGTATATGGGAAAAGACAGGTAAGACCATCCTGTTTGTGACACATAACCTGAGGGAGGCCGTTTGCCTTGCAGACAGGGTGATTGTCTTATCCAGCAGGCCCGGCCGCATAAAACAGGAGTATCACATAGACCTGCCCAGACCGCGCGACGACAGCAGCGTGGAGGTGGCCGCCCTTGCTACAGAAATTATGGGGATACTTAGAGGTGAGATAGAGAAGGTAATGAAAGAAGAGCTGGATGAGGGATCGTGCAAGGAGTGTGACGTTAAGTGCGTAGGGGCTGCCACCGATGGCCGCAAGTTACCTGCCCCCGTAAGTCCGCATGGAAAGTGAGAGTTTGACGGTGCAGAAGATTACATTACCCAAAAAAGAGCAAGTGGTAGTTCATCCAAGGAAGCCAATCCATTGGAAAGATTACCTTGTGAAGTTTGGGTTTTACGTGGGTGTGGTAGGGATTTGGGAGCTAATCGCTCTGTTTCATGTTTGGCCGCCCTACATCCTCCCATCTCCCGTGTCTGTGGCTCAAACCCTTTACTACGGGTTTGAGGATAAGAGCCTGCTTTTTGGCATCGGAATAAGCATGGAGAGGCTTATTATAGGATATTCCATAGCGATAGTTCTCGGCGTACTCCTGGGTCTTGCCCTTGGAAGGGTGAGATACCTGGAGCAGTCGGTAGGTTCGGCGGTCCTCGGCCTGCAGACCCTTCCAAGTATCACCTGGCTGCCGGCGGCTATTCTCTGGTTTGGACTCAACCAGGCGGCCATAATCTTCGTGGTCTTCATGGGTTCGTTTCTCTCCATAGCCATCTCTACGGAGGCAGGGGTGAAACATATACCCCCTCTCTTTATAAAGAACGCCGGGATACTGGGAATTAAGGGATGGCGTCTTTACTGGGAGGTAATCTTGCCTGCCTCTCTCCCTTCTATAATTACGGGGATGAAGTTGGGGTGGAGCTTCGCATGGAGGTCTTTAATGGCCGGAGAGATGCTCTTCGTGAACCTCGGTCTCGGTTATCTCCTGCAATTGGGAAGAGACCTTAACGATATGAGCCTCATCTTTGCAGTGATGGTTATTATTGTGGCTATCGGAATGATTGTTGACCATCTAATCTTCGGTCTGGTGGAGAAGGCGGTCAAGGGCCGATGGGGGTTATTGGTGGAAGAGCATTAGGGCATAAGTGGTGGGATACTATAACAGATTAATGATAATATGCGGCTTACGAATCCATTAAGACCGATTGTTCTCATAGTTGTTATCCTCTTTTCGAGTCCCTGCGCCCTACTGGCCAAGGAGGAAAAGAGCATAAGGGTTGGGTTTTTCCCCAACTTGACCCATGCCCAACCCCTCGTTGGGCTGGCCCGCGGCAGCTTTCAGGCGCGGTTGGGGGCGGACGTTAAGATAGATACAAAGCTGTTTAACGCCGGTCCGGCACTTATGGAGGCCGTATTTGCCGGCGGCATTGACATCGGTTACATAGGCCCGGGCCCGATGATTAACGGTTTTATAAGGTCTGGTGGAGAAATTGTCAGGATGGTGGCTGGGGCCGCAAGCGGGGGTGCGGTGTTTGTGGTGAGACAGGATGTAAAGGTAGACTCCCCGAAAGACCTGGAGGGTAAGACGCTGGCTTCGCCTCAGCTGGGAAATACCCAGGACATATCCCTCAGAATATACCTCAGGAACAACGGACTAAAGCCCAAAGGAAGCGGGGGGAACGTTGGAGTTATTCCTATACATAATCCGGATATTATGAACCTGTTTCGAGAAAAACAGATAGACGGTGCGTGGGTTCCTGAGCCCTGGGGTGCAAGGCTTGTTCGTGAGACTGGCGGCAGGGTATTTTTGGACGAAAGGGATTTGTGGCAGAATAAGAAGTTTGCGACCGCCAGTATCATCGTGACGACCGGTTTCCTCTTAGAGTACCCGGAGTTGGTGGAGAAATGGCTGCGCGCGCATGTAGAGGTGACCGAATGGATAAACGCCCACCCGGAGGAGGCAAAAGAGATAATAAACGCAGAACTCAAACGCATAACCACCAAGGGGTTGCCCAAAGAGATCCTAAACGAGGCCTTCGGAAGGGTAGAGTTTACCTATGAGCCGCTGGTTGAGAGCATAAATACATTTGCAGACTACGCCTACGAATTGGGGTTCCTGAGGCAGAAGCCCGACTTATCCAATCTCTACCAGTTGGACCTTCTCAACAAGGTGTTGACTGAAGATGGGTTAGGGCCAATTACGGCGGTAACGGAGTGAGGATGCCCTTGGAAACTTCCATCGTATCCGAAGCCGTACTTGTAGCTGCTTCCGATACAGGGTGTGAAAATGTATTGATAAAGATGCAAAAATCGGATAATTTAAATTATTGAGCGTCCGCACAACGCAAGATGTGTATACAATCCAAATTACCTTAGACGCGTTGTTTTGTCGTGCGGACGGCATAGGGGAGGGGAGATGATAGAGATACGGATTCATGGCCGTGGTGGTCAAGGTATTGTAACCTCCGGCGAACTAATCGGTTTTGCGGCATTTAGCGACGGCAAATATTCGCAGGCTATGCCCGCGTTCGGCTCGGAGAGGACCGGGTCGCCTGTGGTTACGTACGTTAGGATAAACGACAAACCCATCCGGGTCAGAACACCGATATATAACCCCGACTACATCATCGTTCAAGACGCAACCCTGCTGGACACCGTACCCGTGCTGGATGGACTGAAGCCGGGCGGCCTTGTGATAGTTAACACGAAGAAGACACCCGGCGAGCTGGGGTTAAACGTGAATTCCCAGGTGAAGACCGTTCCTGCCACGGACCTGGCCATTGAGACCCTGGGCATGCCGATAGTGAACACCACCATCCTGGGCGTATTCGCCGCAGCCAGCGGCCAGATCAGCATCGAAGGAATCCGCAAAGCGATTGAACACAGGTTCCCGAGCGAGCTTGCAAAAAAGAATCTTGCGGCTGCCCAGAAGGGGTTTGATTTCATAAAGGAGAGAATGTAATGAAGATTATCCAGGGCGGGATTCTCACGGCCGGTACCAGCCTGCAGAACCATACGGGTTCGTGGAGAAACTACAGGCCGGTCTATTTACAGAAGACCTGTATAGATTGCAAGATGTGTGCTACGATTTGCCCGGAAGGCTGCGTATTCCGCATATCGGAGAAGAAATTCAACTTTGACCCCAATTACTGCAAGGGGTGTGGTATGTGTGCCGAGGAGTGTCCCGTGGATGACATAGAAATGGTGATTGAGGAGAAATAGAGGTGACAAGAACGTTTACCGAAGGCTCAAGGGCCGTTGCAGAGACGGTGAGGGTCTGCAAGCCGCACGTGATTTCAGCTTACCCGATAACGCCGCAGACACATATCGTTGAAGAACTCTCGACTATGGTCGCCAACGGTCTGCTTAAGGCCGAGTTCGTAAACGTAGAGAGCGAATTTGCCGCGGCATCGGTGGTGCTGGGGGCAAGCGCTACGGGTGCGCGCACATACACCGCTACCACTTCCCAGGGGATGCTGCTGATGACTGAGGTGCTCTTCAACATATCCGGGATGAGACTTCCGGTCGTGCTTACCTGTGCCAACAGGGCTATATCATCTCCGATAAATATATGGAACGACCAGCAGGATTCTATTTCCGTTAGAGATGCGGGTTGGATACAGCTCTACGCCGAGGATATACAGGAGGCCAGCGACCTCCACCTCCAGGCCTTCAAGATAGCGGAAAATCCGGACGTCTTACTGCCCGTCATGGTGTGCATGGACGGCTTTATACTCACACATGCCTGTGAACCCGTAGAACTGATATCCCAGGAAGAGGCAGATGCATTTCTCCCGCCCTTTAGGCCCAAATACTATCTGACGCCGAAGGACCCCCTTACGTACGGTGCAATGGTGGGGCCGGATTCCTACATGGAGGTGCGTTATCAACTGGAGAGGGCCATTACCGACTCTGCACCGGTGATAGAAGACGTCGCCAATGAATTTAAGAAAAAGATTGGAAGGTTTCAGGGGGCCCTTATAGACACGTATATGACGAAGGATGCGGAGATAATACTGGTGGCGATGGGATCAATTATCAGCACGATAAAAGAGGCCGTAGACAATCTCAGAAAAGAGGGACAGAAGGTCGGGGTGCTCAAGGTGCGGTCGTTCCGTCCATTTCCGAAGGAAGAGGTATGCACCGCCTTGGAAGGCGCCAGAGACGTCTTGGTGATGGACAGGGCCTTTTCACCCGGCTACGGGGGAGTATTGACGACTGAGATAAAGGCCGCCTTCTGCGGCAGGAAATCCGTGCCGCGGGTAAAGGGGCACATAATAGGGCTCGGCGGCAGGGATATAAACGTGGATTCCATATTGAATGTTATAAAGGACAGGGCAGTGGTCAGCAAAGAAGACAAGTTTGTTGACCTTAAAGAGGCCCTGATAGGAGGATAGATTTATGGATAAGCACCTGTTACTGGCGGGACATACCGCATGCTCCGGCTGTGGAGAGGCTATGGGTGCCAGGCTGGTGCTGGATGCGGCCGGTCCTGACATAATCACCACGGACGCAACCGGTTGCCTTGAGGTATTTACTACGCGCTGGCCGCAGTCGGCCTGGGGCGTGCCGTTTATACATTCCCTGTTTGAGAATTCCGCTGCCGTCGCATCGGGCATAGAGGCCGCTCTGAAGGCCCTTGGCAGGGAAGGCGAGGCGAAGGTAATCGCCCAGGGCGGAGACGGCGGTACGGCCGACATAGGGCTTCAGTGCCTGAGCGGCATGCTCGAACGGGGCCACGACGTACTGTATGTCTGCTACGATAATGAGGCGTATATGAACACCGGCGTGCAGAGGAGCGGTCTCACACCGTTCGACTGCGATACCCGCACCAGCCCGTCAGGAAAGGCATCCTGGGGGAACCCGCTGCGCAAGAAGGACATGCCTGCCATAGCCGCCGCACACGGCGCGCCGTACGTTGCAACGGCCTCGATTGCATTTCCTAAGGATGTGGAAAGGAAGGTCAAAAAAGCCCTGAGCATAAAGGGTCCCAAGTATCTCCAGATACACGTGCCGTGCCCTCCCGGATGGAAGAGCGAACCGGCAATGACCGTTAAGGTGGCGAAACTTGCAGTTGAGACCGGGCTGTATCCCATTTTCGAGATGGAAAACGGCGTGGTGACAAAGGTCAGGAGGATAAAGAAAAAACCTGTCTCAGAATATCTTAAGATACAGGGCCGCTTTAGACATCTCTTCAAGAAATCCGGCGGAGAGGAAGAGATAAAGAAGGTTCAACGGATTGCCGACGAGAACATAGAAAAATACGGACTGCTGGACGAAAAAGAAGTTGCGGCCACCAGCGCCTGAGCGGCATATAATTTTGTAGGGGCAATTCATGAATTGCCCCTACCCTGCATTTCAATCCTCATTCTAGTCCTATACCTGTAGGGGCGGGGTAACCCCGCCCCTACGAAACAATTTCAATCCTTGTTTCAGTGGAATTAGGTCCTAGAGATATGTAGGGGCACGTTGCAACGTGCCCCTACTTCTTTCCCATTGAACTAACGCAATTCAAAGGGCTTACGAGATGTGGCGTGGGAGCTTGCTCCCACGTTAATCGTGCGAGATAAACTCGCACGCTACACTGCTCAAGTTTTATGGCGTCTGGTCTCCGCACCAGACGCTTTTTTATTCGTCCGATACAGAAATCGGATGCACGATTCTACTACAGGTGCAATTGTGGGTGCGTCTGAATGCACCTTCTGAGCTGTAGGGGCGGGGTAACCCCGCCCCTACTTCGTTGTTTACCATTTAGCGTACAAGATGTAGCGTGCGACCTTGCGTCGCACGTTGGATTAGGTCTTAGACACTGTAGGGGCGTTCAATTGAACGCCCCTACTTACTTCCCCGCAGACTTTCCGCAATTTTCCTGGCGCGTATCATCCTTTCCGTGGAGGGGGGATGGCTGTTAAAGATGTTGGCCTGCTGGCTCTGAGGAAGTTCCAGGGCAAACCGCTCCCAGACCTCTATTCCGGCTGAGGCGTCAAAGCCCGCCTTATGCGCATAAATGATGCCAAAATAGTCCGCCTCCCTCTCCATGTCACGGCTGTATTTTTGTGCGAATACATTCCCGCCGATTTCTACGACCTTGCCGCTGCCCGGAGAAAGGCTTTCGGCTATTGCAGAACCGATTGCCACCGGGAGGTTGGACATGATGCTTTTTGTTACGTGGTCTTTCTGCAGGTGGGCTATTTCGTGTCCGACTACTGCCGCAAGTTCGTCCTCAGACCCGACGAAGTTCATCATGCCGGTGGTGACCATTATATTTCCAAAAGTAGCGCCGGCATTAACGTCCTTGCTTTCCTGGACGGAAAACTTAATCTCCATCGGCTTCTCCGCCTGCCTGAGAAGCCTTGAACCTACGTCATTTACTACGGCCTGCTGTTCAGCGGCGCTTTTCCCGGCAAAGGGCGCTTGACGTTTTTTTGCATCATACTGCTGTTTCTTTACCTCGAGTCTCTGGGTCTCTTGCTGAATCTCGCCTCTGGTTACCTGTGGCCCTGTTTGGGTCTCCACGCAGCCAATGGGAGATACCAGGAGTGCGATGGCGGCAATTATCGGGAGGATCGGTGCGAAGGTCTTTCTGGTTAAAGTCATTTAATAGTTCTTTTGCCGTTATTGAGGTTTATGTTGTGCATTTCCGCAGGATTGAATCGCAGTAATATCCTGTCGGACTGAGAAGTTCGTTAAGATTAGGATAGGTGCTTTCAACTCCATTTTCAAGTGTTTCATTTTTAAATTTGTATATAATGAAAGACCTCTGAGAGAGCCTATGCGTTTACTTAATGTGCCCCCTCAAGGGGGAGGGGAAACTGGGTTTGAACCTTGTAAAAACACTTTTTCAGAGTAGTAGAGGCGGAGTAAAACCCCGCCCCTACACTTCTTGGGTTTAATATAGGCATAGACATATGGCAAGACACAAATTTCTGGTAGCGGGGGAGTGGCGGGACTCTAAAGAGACCCTTGAGGTGAGAAGCCCCTATGACGGCAGACTGGTTGGGACGACCTTCAGGCCGACCGAGGGCGATGTGGAAGACGCCGTAAACGCCGCCGTTAATGCGGCGGGGGAGATCGGTTCGCTTCCTACCTATAAGCGTTCCGAGATTCTCCGTAATATCCAGAACGGCATCGTCCGGCGCAGGGAGGAATTTGCCGAGACTATAACCCTGGAGGCCGGTAAGCCGATCAAGGACTCCAGAAGAGAGGTTGAACGGGCCGCACACCTGATGGGACTGGCGGCAGAGGAGGTCAAGCGCACGGGCGGTGAACTGTTCCCGCTCGACCTGCTGGAGTCGGCAAAGGGGTATGTCGCATTGACGGGACGCTTCCCCCTCGGCCCCATACTGGGAATAACGCCCTTTAACTTTCCCATAAACCTTGTCTGCCACAAGCTCGCCCCGGCCATCGCAGGCGGGAATGCAATTATCATTAAACCGACCTCTGCCACGCCGTTAACTGCGTTGCTGTTAGCAGGGGTGGTTAGGGAGGCGGGACTGCCTGCGGGGGCGCTGAGCGTACTGCCGTGTGACACTGCCGTGGCTGAAAAGATGGTAAAGGACGACAGGCTCAAGATGCTTACCTTTACCGGCAGTGCGCAGGTTGGATGGCGGCTTAAGGCCATGGCCGGCAAAAAGAAGGTGGTGCTTGAGCTTGGCGGAAACGCCGGGGCAATAGTTGACAAGGACGCCGACCTGGAACTTGCAGCCCGGCGCTCGGCATACGGGGCGTTTGTCTACAGCGGGCAGACCTGCATATCCTTACAGAGATTGTTCGTGCACGAGGAGGTGTACCGGCCGTTCCTGGACCTGTTTATTGGTCATGTAAAGGGCTTGAAGGCGGGTAATCCAATGGATGAGGATACGTCTATAGGGCCGCTTATTACCCCCGACGCCGCAAAGAGGGTGGAAGAATGGTTAAAGGAGTCGGTGTCCCAGGGAGCAAGGGTCTTACTGGGCGGCAAGTTGCTTGGAAATAACATTATCGAGCCTGCCGTGGTGGTAGACACGCGTCCCGACATGAAGATAAACTGCGAGGAGGCCTTCGGGCCGCTTGTTACGGTTGCCAAATTCTCGTCGTTTGAGCGTGCAGTCGAAGAGGTTAACCAATCCCGCTACGGCCTTCAGGCGGGTGTGTTTACGAATGACGTCAACAAGATTTTTATGGCTTACAGGTCACTTGAGGTCGGTGGAGTTATTGTTAATGACGTTCCCACCTTCAGGGCGGACCATATGCCGTACGGTGGTGTAAAGGATTCTGGGATGGGCCGGGAGGGAATAAGATACGCTATAGAGGAAATGACCGAGCCGAAGGTATTAGTGCTTAACCTACGCTAGTTCCTGTTCATACTTTGAGAAGGGGTGCGGCAGCAATTCGATAACGAAATTTACCTGCGCTGATAGCAAAAATGTATCCCGTCAATTTTGTCCTGTCTAAGCATTACCATCTTGGTCTGTTATGCTAAATATCCCCAAGAAAATTTGCCTTAAAGCGATTATGTGGTAAACTTATTTATAAGTAGCCACTCACTTGCTGGGAAAATGCCTGTTTGAACTTGGCAGTTAGCTTAAGACACGGTTTCACCAAGGGTTATATTCTATACATCACCGCTTGCGGCAGGAGGTATAACACATGCTGTCTGTGGCAGACATCCTCGAGGCCGTTATCGAAAAAGAGAAGGGGTCTGCAAGAGTATATGAGACGGCGATAGATAAGGTGAGAGACCCCGCCTCCCGTACAATGCTGGAGCAGATAGTGGGTGATGAGCGGGCATATCTGAAGATGTTGGAAGAACTGAAAACTACCGGATTAGTGAACTTTTGCCCGTTGAAGGTCGAAGACCCGAAGATTCCTGAACCCGTTGAGTTTAGGGACATTACGGAGTCTTCCATGGTCGGTGACGTACTTACCTTTTCGGCGCAGAGGGAGCGTCTGGCAGCTTATGCCTATAGTGCCGTTGCCTGTGATGTGTCTGACCCTGTGGTCAGGAGGCTCTTCGAGTTTCTCAGCCAGGAGAAGCTGAAACACAGGCACCATATTGAGGACCTGTACAACGAGTTGGTTTATACGGAGGATTGACCATAAAGGGGATTGTCTCCATGCGGGTGTATCAAGGCCCGTTCCGGTACGCTAAGAAACATACCGTACCAGGATATAATTTTACCGGCGGTAACGGTCTTTTTTAGAACCGGCAGTGTCCCCCAATAATTCACAGCTTACCAAGGCCATTATCTTAACGAAATCTACCAACGGCTGTATATCTATGGACTCATTTGCCACGTGGGCCTGATTTTCGTCACCCGGCCCGAAGCCTACCGCCGTTATGCCCTTGTCCAGCAGTTGTTTCGTAACGGTGGTGCCGGACAGTCCTATAAGCCCTGGCCTTATACCAAGCACGCTTTCTGTATGCCTCTGGATAGGCTCGATCAAGGGGTTATCGTGGGCGACGTGGGAGGGCGGCAGGTCGGAACCCACTTCAAGCTCGAAGCGTGCCTGTGGGGTTGCCTTCTCCACTTTTTTAATAAGTTCCTGGATGCGTTCTGCTATCTCGTCCTTCGTCTCGCCCGGTAGGTATCTGATGTCCAGGCCCACCCGGCACTTCCCCGGCACGATGTTTCTGGCGGCACCGCCCTGAATGGTGCCCAGATTTAGTGTGGGCGGTGAGAATAGTGGATGAGAGATACGTTTGAACGGCAGAGACCTTATTTCGTTGAGCAGTTCTACCATATTCCATATGGCGTTGACGCCCTGTTCCGGCCGTGAGCCGTGGGCCTGCCTGCCGTGAGAGGTAATCTCTATAAATAGCGCCCCCTTTTCACCCACGTCTATATTTTTCATGCCGTAGGAGATATCGGGGACTACGGCAAAGTCTGCGCTGAGGCCGCATTCGTCAAGAAGATATTCAAGTCCCAGCCTGGAGCCCCTCTCTTCGTCAGCGGCGCCTACAAGTATGAACTCTCCTTTTAGGGAGCTTTCTCTTTCTTTAAGATATTTTGCCAAAATCATGCAGGAGGCCATCTGGCCCTTATTGTCCGAGGCCCCGCGGCCAATTACTTTTCCGTTGGCTACGGTTGCCTTAAAGGGGTCTTGGTCCCATCCGTCGCCGGCGGGGACCACGTCCAAGTGACACGCCACCAGGAGCGAAGGTCTTCCCGTCCCAATCCTGGCGACGATGTTTGTTCTTTCGTGCTCTTTCTCGAAGGACTCGTATCGTATGTCCAGACTATCCAAGTACTTTTCTACTACATTGGCGGCCAGGCGTTCTCTTCCGGGCGGGTTTTCCGTATCTGCGGCTATTAAATCGCAGGCTAGTTGGATGAGTTCTTCGCGGTTGGCCTCGACAAACGCATCAATATCCTTCCGCATAGTCCTCTTTCACCAGATTGTTTTGCCCATTTTCCACTGACAGTATCTCCGGTGGGATCAGGTTTTTTGTCCTTATGTTCCTGTCATGCAGGGCTGCCAGGCCCAGGCTTGTCAGAAAGAAAAGGAGCCCTGTAAGCCCCATCCTTGCGTTGATTGCATCGGGAAGGATAAACTCTATTTTTGTAGCCACAACGCAGCCGATGATGAATGAAACTGTGGGCAGGAGGAAAAGCAGAGAGATTCCTTTGTAAACGGAGGGTGAATCTATTTTAAGGGAGACCTTGTCTCCGGCCTTAAGTCCCGTTACAGACTCTACGTTTAAGAGCCGCGCCATGTCTCCAGCCGAGACACAGACACCACATTTGGCGCATTCTTCTGATGAGATATTACTTATTTCTACAACGGCCCTGCCATTGGCAACGGACCTTACGACACCTTCTTCGATCTTCATCTATATCAATGTTAATTAGACCTTCTTGTGAACTACTTTTTGATGCTTTAAGCAGGCAGTATAATTAGATGAGTCAAAAGACTTTTTATAAAAGACCGGGGGCTTAAGCCGTCATTGTGGCGCTGCCGACCTTTTCTCTCATCAATTTACCTACCTTGAAGACCACGACGTTCTTGGCCGGGACGAATGCCTCGGCTCCTGTCCGTGGGTTCCGCGCCTTTCTGGCCGCGCGCTGACGTATCTCAAATACTCCGAAGTCCCTCAGCTCGATACGATGTCCCTGGGAAAGCTCAGTTATTACCTCGTCAAGAAACAGCTGTACCGTCTCCTTAACGGTGGTATGGGTGTTGTTTGTTTTCTTCGCTATCTTCTCACAAATATCTCTTTTTGTAACAGTCTGCATAAGTTCTCTCTCCCCCTCCGTTTTACGGCGCTCGTGTAATACGGTAACAGGTAGCCTAAGATTATGGTATTCAATAACTAATGATGAAAAATATTATCAGCTGTGCCAGGGCATGTCAACTCTTTTTTCTTTAACTTATGGTGATCTGTTCTTGACAAGAAGCTTATTTTACAATATACATCGGCGGTGCTTGAAGGGTTCTGCAAATATATTTTTTGGAGGATTCACCTTGAAGGTAAGGATACGAAGGAGTGCATTAAAGAAGAAAAGGGTGTGCGGTTTTAGGGCCAGGATGAGTACCAGGGGAGGAAGGGCGGTAATCAGGAGAAGGAGGGCTAGGGGGCGGAAGATTTAGAGAGAGAAAAGGCAGCATCGTGGAGGATGCTGCCCATCCTACGGATTTGGGGAATATTTCCCCTGTTATTCCTCGATTGTTATAGCCTCTACAGGACATTCCTCTGCGGCCTGCCTACAGGTTTCAGTGGCTGTCTTCGGAACAGGGTTGGTCTTGGCTACGGCCTTGTCATCTTCCATCTCGAAGACTTCCGGACACGTAGTTACGCACAGTTCACAGCCGGTACATACGTCTGGGTCTACCCTTGCACGCATCTGTATCCTCCTTTTAGCCTATCAAACATATCCAAAAACGCCCGCCAAATCTACTATATGCTGGGGAATAAGTCAATCTAAAATCCAGTTTGTTTTGTGGAGTGAGGCTGCCTGAAAAATACGGGGCAAATATCACCCCTAACCTCTTGCAAAAGTTAGTATTTCTTAAACAAAATTGAATTTTCAATACTTTGGGGTTATCTTATGCCATCGGCGGCAATAGTTTATCGCCGGCGGAACCCTGAATATCTTTAATTAATAGAGAGCTCTGGAAAAGTAGTCTAATCATCTAATGTAAGGGTAGCCGCAGGCTTTAGCCTGCGTTATACGCACCCATAAAAGGTGCGGCTACATTTACACCTTCAATTTTGTACTTTTTCAGAGGTCTCATTTTGTAGGCGAAATGAATTTTATCTTGAAAAACCGGTCGAGGGGATTTGAAAAGAGATTTGCGGAAACCATTCTGAGGCTGAAGGCGTACGGCCCCACCTTTATGGTGATGGCTGCTGTGCTTACGGGTGTAATCGCCGGTTTAGCCATAGTTGGTTTTAGGTGGCTTATAGTCCTGTCTAACGACTACTTGTTCTTGGATATAGGCGACAGCTTTCCCCGTGACGGTGCGCACAACGTCAGCGACTTCCTTGGAGGATTTACCGCCTCAACCCTGCTGGTGCTGCTGATACCCGGCGTGGGCATTGCCCTGGCCGCTTTTATTGCCAACAGGTATGCCGTAGAGGCCAAGGGTCACGGTGTGCCTGAAGTCATGTCTGCAATGGCGCGCAAGGCGGGCATAATGCGTCCCCGTGTGGCCCTTGTGAAGACGGTTGTTTCCGCCATATGCATAGGCTCGGGCGGGTCTGTGGGGCAGGTAGGCCCCAGTGTACAAGTTGGCTCTGTCCTTGGGTCCGCTGTGGGTCAGACACTAAAGCTGTCGGAAAACGGCATGAAGACCCTGGTGGCCTGCGGGGCCGCTGCGGGGCTTGCAGCTATCTTCAATGCGCCCATAACCGGAACTATCTTTGCCTCAGAGGTTATACTGGGGAATTTGGGGTTAAATAATATCACACCGGTGCTGATATCCTCGGTCGCCGGCTCGGCAATGGCTAGGATTTTTCTG
>Ga0156080_122_pt2 | contig 22692 bp, 25 predicted proteins | sample RifCSPlowO2_02_FD_107733 | JGI IMG/M metagenome (GOLD analysis project Ga0156080, IMG submission 107733) | Planctomycetes bacterium RIFCSPLOWO2_02_FULL_50_16
CGGTATCCTATGGGTTTAACCCAACAAATGGTAGGGGTGAGGTAACCTCGCCCCTACTGAGAGGGCCAAATTGATGCGGAAGGCCATTGCCGCTGGTTTGATTCTCACCCTTGTGTTTGCGCCTGCCACCATATCATATAGCCAGGAAATCCCCGAGAAGAATGTCCTTACCATTGGAAAGGCCACTAGAAAAATATCCGAGTGGCAGGAGCGATTTGAGCCCATCATAACCTATTTGGCGTCTAGGCTTGGGGACGTGGGCATCAAGGGCGGGGAGGTACTGCTTGCAAGAGATAATGCTGCGGCAATTGAGTATTTGAGAGAGGGAAGGCTGGACATCGTCCTGGAGACCCCGTTCTCAGCCTGCCTGTACAAGATAGAGGTAAATGCCCGACCTATTCTCTTGGCCATGAGAAAAGGCACAGCGGAGTACAGCAGCCTCATCTTTGTTAGAAAGGACAGTGGGATACGCCGTCTGGAGGACTTAAGGGGAAAGATAATCGCCTTTGAAGACCCTGGGTCTACCTCCGGATATTTTCTTCCCAAGGTCGCCATGATTGCAGAGGGCCTGGAGCTGGTTGAAATAAATTCCGCCAATTCCTCCATACCCGAGAACAAGATAGGCTATGTCTTTGCCGGCGAGGAGCTGAACGTCTCCACCTGGGTATATAACAAGAAGACTGACGCCGGTGTCTTGAGCAATCTGGATTGGTCTGACCAGGAGGATAACCCGGAATCCTACAGGAAAGATTTTGAGATTATTTATGAGACAAAAAAAGTCCCGAGGACTTTAGTGATGGTCAGGGAAGGGCTGGATGATACGCTGGTGGGGAGGATTAAGGAAGAATTGCTAAACATGCATAATACGGAGGAAGGGAGAGTGGCCCTCAAGACTTCTAAGATAGATAGATTCGTAATACTGTCGGGACATTCGGAAGACGTCTTAAAGCCTATCGAGGAGTTGATTGAGAATATCCCGATGGAGGAGCTTCACTAGAGATGTTTCAATTCAAAAGTATAAGCACAAAGTTCATAGCATTCGTCTCTTTATTAATCTTCCTTTCGGTAGGGTTGTTTGTCGTCATTATAATAGATCTCAGCAGACAAAGTCGCTCTAAGGTTAAGGAGACCAACGAGGCCCTTATGGCTGATGCCCTCCGGGAAGAATGGGAAGAGAAGGGGCGGGCAATTGCATCCCTCTTGGCCATACAGTTTGTCCAACCAATGTATGAGCTTGACGTTTCCAGGATGCATTATCTGGCCAGCCTGACCCTGAAAGAAAAGGGTTTCGGTTACATCTATGTACAGGATGATAAAGGGCGTGTCTTAGTGGATGCTACCGGGGGCGCCGAACTGATGGGAGGCGTGCTTCTGGATGAGATAACTAAAAAAGCGTTTGCTGCCGAAGGTGTGTTAGTACAAAAACTGTCTAATAGTTTAGTTGACATAGCCGCACCCATTATGGCCGGAACAAAGAGACTTGGTATTGTCCGTATCGGTCTCTCCACTGAGAACATCCAAAAGACCACTGCTATAATGACGGATAAGGTCGGTGACAGCATAGACCGGGTGCGTGAAATAACTCTAAGAAAAGTGGTCTTTCTGCTGCCGGTTACAGTGCTTCCTGCCGTGATCATAGGATGGATCTTGGTGCACGGTTTGACCATGCCCATTAGGGAACTGGTTATGGGAACAGAAAGGATAGCCAGAGGCGACCTCACCTTTCGAATAAAGGCGAAATCACAAGACGAAATTGGCCAGTTGGCCGCTTCTTTCAATAAGATGACGGAGGATTTACAAAAAACAACTGTGTCCAAGGATTATGTGGATAATATTATTGAAAGTATGGCCGACACCCTTATCGTGGCCACGCCGAAGGCAGCCATTCAGTCAGTCAACCGGGCCACCTGTGATCTCCTGGGCTATAGAGAGGACGAGCTCATTGGCAAGCCGATTACGGTGATTTTTGGGAAAGACGGACAACAGCCCAAAGGAACAAGGTTTGATGATTTAGTTGAGAAAGGTTCTATCCGCAGTGTAGAAACAAATTATCTGACAAGAGACGACAGAAAGATACCCATGCTTTTTTCAGGCGTTGTAATGAGAGGCGATGACGGCGAGGTTCAAGGGATAGTGTGCGTGGCAAAGGACATTACCGAGCGCAAGCGGACGGAAGAGGCGATTCAGCAAATGGCCTATTACGACGCCCTGACCGACCTGCCTAACCGGAAACTGTTCAACGACCGCCTTACCCTAGAGTTGGCTCACGCACGCCGCAACAAGCAGATGCTGGCCGTGCTGTTCCTGGACATGGACCGTTTCAAGGACGTTAATGACACGCTCGGCCACACCGTCGGAGACCAGTTGCTGAAAACAATTGCTACCAGGCTCGAAAACTGCGTGCGTGAAGATGATACCGTATCTCGCCTGGGAGGCGACGAGTTCACGGTATTATTGCCGGGGATCAAGTGTTCGGAGGACGCGGTAAAAATTGCGCACAAAATCCTCAAGAGCGTTAAACAGCCGATGACGCTTGCCGGCCATCAAATCTGTACCGCTACCAGCATCGGGATTGCTCTCTACCCCGAATACGGCGAAGACGCTGAGACACTGCTGAAGCATGCTGATATTGCCATGTATCATGCCAAGGAGCAGGGTAGAGACAATTGCCAGCTCTACACACCGGAACTGCGCGCCAGGGCCTCCAAGCGACTTACACTGGAGAATGGCCTCCGCAGCGCTCTGGAGCGTAAAGAATTCATTGTCCACTACCAGCCTCAGGTGAACGTCGGTACCGGACAGATTATCGGCACGGAGGCACTGGTGCGCTGGCAGCACTGCGAAAGGGGACTGGTCTATCCGGGTGAATTTGTATCCTTGGCGGAAGATGTGGGATTGATTTTACCTATCGGTGAATGGGTGCTGCACACTGCCTGTGTACAAAACAAGATCTGGAAGGATGCCGGCCTTCCGTCAATACGCGTCTCAGTGAACCTTTCGGCGCGTCAGTTCCAGCAAGAAGATATGGTAGAAAAGATACTCCACGCGTTAAAAGAAACCGGTCTGGAGCCCCATTTGCTGGAGCTGGAAATCACCGAAGGCACCGCCATGCGGAATGTAGAGACAACTGTGGCTAAGCTGAACAGCTTGAAAAGATTGGGTGTACAAATCGCCATTGACGATTTGGGTACCGGTTATTCTTCATTAAGTTATCTTAAGAAATTTCCCATTGACAGTCTGAAGATAGACCGGTCTTTCGTCGGCGAGGTTACCACCGACCCTAATGATGGGGCGATTGTAACTGCGATTATCGCCATGGCTAAAGGTCTGAATCTAAGGGTGGTCGCCGAAGGCGTGGAGACCGAAGAACAGCTTGCGTTTCTCAAGGAGCGGCAGTGCGATGAAGCGCAGGGTTATCTGTTCGGTAAACCGGCACCTGCCGAGGAGTTTAAAAATATACTGGCGAGTGATAAATTTTTGCTTCCCCCGTTGGAATAGAGATTCCAAAATCCTTCCTCGTACAACTCTGCGGCAGACTAATACCTCCGCCCGCCCTGCCAGCCCGTATCGTTCTAAGCGAAGTGAAGAATCTGGTTTTTGTAGCGTCGGGTCTCCGTGCCCGACGTTTTCCTCGTGCGTCCGATGCGGAGATCGGACGCTACTGCGCGCTTAGATTCTTCGGTCGTTTCACTTCCTCAATGACAATTATGCAAGATTCTCCAAAGGTTTCAGTGTAATAGACGAAGACGCTGAGTTTGATATAGTAGCCGTAGTTGTAGGGTGCGTCTCGACGCACCTTTTGAGTGTCAACGAAATGAACTTCGTTGTCTGCTGTTTGAGACCTTTACAAAAGTTGTCCCAATAGTGGGTAGGGCAGGTCTTCTCGACCTGCCATAGCGCAGGGCAACAAGCCCTGCGCTACCCATAAATCGAGTCCCTGCATCAGAGGTCTCAGATTACCTTACCATCAAACCCTGCGCAGAAATGACTCCATTTCTTGGTCAGTCTCCCTCCTCCCGGCGATTTAACTAAACCTTAACTCCATCTTAACGCACCGTTAACATTCTCCTGGTAAAACTCTATCAGAGAAGTGAGGTTGGTTTGATATTAGAGGAAAGGAGTATGTTATGCGCAGGATAGACATTTTAGGTCTGATTTTCCCCGTGGGTTTCATACTGGCCGGTACCGCCTGCATGAACAGGAGGCTGGGGAGATTCGGTGAGAGGTCATTTAACGGGCCAAAGCCCGCAGGGCCGGACACAACCCGTTCACCGTCGAAAGAGACGCCCGAGCCAAGCGGCCCCGTCGGAAATCTTAACTGAATCTTAACAGGTTTTTAATAAAACGTTCACATTACATTGGTAAAAGATCTGTGTGTTGTAGGTGCGGGTTGGCATGATTCCGATGAAGGAGAACCTGCCCTGCAGAGAACGGTTTTTAGGGTTGAATCTTTTGTATCTTAAATAGGAGATAAGGACATGGGAATATTATTTCTGACAGTATTTTTCGTGCTGGCGTTGTCAGGTCCAGCGCTTGCGGCCCAGGACCCCGGTATACAGGAGCTTTTGGACCGCGTTCAGGCCCTGGAAAAGACGGTGGAGCGTCAGAACAGGGAGCTCGACTTCCAGAGAAAAGAAATCAAGTCTGTCGAGGAGGTCGGGTACAAGCCCAGTGAAGACCATCTTGAAAGTGTGGTGAAAAGCTATTTGGAGACCGATTCGGGTAAGAAAGCCATTGCAGAGTCCACCCCGGCTAAAATCAAGGCTGGGTACAAAATTGGCAAGGGTTTCTACCTGGAGACCCTGGATGACAAGTTTAAGTTGTATATACACAACAGGACCCAGGTGCGCTACACCTTCGCGAATAACGACCGCGGCGAGGACACCAGCTCGTTCCGCATCCGCCGCCAAAGGGTCAACTTTGAAGGGCATGCCTTTACCAAGGACCTGACCTACAAGGTTCAGTGGGACCTTGCGGCTAATACCGGTACGGGAAACCTGCTGGATGCCTACGTAAATTACAAGGTAGATGACTTGCTTCAATTCCGCGGCGGGCAATACAAAGTGCCATTTAACCGCGAAAGGCTGGATTCATCCGGCAATCTGCAGTTTGTGGACAGGTCCGTGGCCAATGCTGAATTTCAACTGGACAGGGACATAGGCGTCATGCTGCACGCGAAGCCCAAGAAGGGTCTATTCGAATACTATCTTGCAGTGATGTCCGGTGCAGGTGAAAACCAGACGAGAAACTCCAATAATGAGTTTCTGTACGCGGCCAGATTGGCAGTAAACCCCCTTGGGGACTTTGACGCCTACTCGGAATCGGACCTTGAACATTATGAGACACCCAAGCTGGCATTGGGTACTGCATATGCCTGGAACAACGGCTCAAAGATGTTTGTCGACGATGCAATCAGGAGCTTTAAAAGGCCCATCACCTTACGTGAATTCACAACCGACCTCGTATTCAAGTGGCGCGGGTTTTCGTTACTGGGCGACTTTTACTGGAGAGACGTAACCGCGCACAGCGGCGAGTCGCTCTTCCGGCAGGGGAGCAACAAGGGCTACGGTTACAGGGCACAGGCGGGATACTTTGTGCCGCTTCCATACGTCAGTAAGCACCTGGAGGTTGCCGGGCGTTACGCCTTCGTTAACCCGGATACCAGAGACCAGGACGACACCGAGCGTGAGATAGGCGCCGCCTGTAGCTGGTACTTCTTCGGGCATAACAACAAGTTGCAGGGCGATGTCAGGCGCGTAACCAGAGAGAGGAATGTGCCGGATGACCTGAGCGACACGGAGTTCAGACTGCAGTACCAATTGATTTTCTGATGGGATTTTAGAGGGGGGTCGGGGGACGTAGCCATTTTGGACGTTCCCCGTTAACCCTTGATTTGTTGGCAGCTTAAACAATGAAAGAGAAGGATTCGATGGAAAAGATTCTGATTGTGGACGGTGATGAGTACGCTTGCCGGTTGTATGCTGAGCAATTTGTAAAAGAAGGTTATGCTGTAACGTGTCTTTACGATGGGTTCAGGGCAATCAGGGAGATAGCGATAAATCCGCCTGACCTCTTAATAGTGGAGGCAGTGCTGCCCGGGATAAGCGGGATAGAACTGCTCTTGAAGGCCAAGTCGTCAAACCCGAGACTGCCCGTAATAATCTATACAGGTTATGAATTGTACAAGAATAACTACCTCGCCTGGATTGCAGATGAAGTCCTGATTAAGTCCGGTAAGGCAGACCGGCTGGTCGCTGCCGTGAGGAGGCTTTCTGCGCGGTCACAGGAACAGTGGTTTGGATGTACTGGGTAGGATTTGCGGAAAAAGCGATGGAAGGAGAGGAAATGAACGTATTGTTTTTGAGATTTCTTGACAGGGTTTTGAATATGGTAAACGAACCTGTAATTCTCTTTGATAAAGAACTTAACCCTGTCAAGGCTAATGTATCGGGTTGGAGCTTCTTTGACGCATGCAAGAAGAAATCTTCCCCTCTTTGCGAGGAGTGCCCGGTCCGCCGCACGAGAGAGGCTGGCCAGTCCTGTATAAAGAGGTGCAGTAAGGGCATAGTCCAGTCAGAACCCCTTCGCAGCGACCGGGGGGAACTTGAAGGTGTGCTGGTTACCCTGTTGGGTTGGGAAGGCTGCCAGGCAGAAGGGCTGTACAGTGGAGAAGAAACGGCGAATCTGAGTTTAACAGAAATAGCCACAGCGACAATACCCAGGCCGATCTCAGATAGATGACGTTTTGTGTAACACTGCTTCTGATTTCTGGGGGTCTCGTTTGATTTGTATGTTTCAGAGGAGTTTTTCTTAACGCAATCTTAACAGAATCTTAACAGTTTCTTAACACAATCTTAATAAATTTTTATTACTTTTAACAGGAGGAAAGATATGAAGAGGTTTATCTTATTACATGTATGCTTTTTAGCGGCCGCATTTTGCATATCTGCACCCGTCAAACCGGCCTCAGCAGAGCTGGAGGGCCTTATTAAGGTGGACGGCTCAAGCACCGTTTATCCCATAACCGAGGCGGTTGCAGAGGAGTTTCAGATACCGCATCCCAAGGTAAAGATAACCGTAGGCATCTCCGGCACGGGCGGGGGTTTCAAGAAGTTCGGGCGAGGGGAGGTAGACATCTCAGATGCATCCCGCCCCATAAAGCCTAAGGAAGCAGAGCTTTGTAAGGAAAACAAGATTGAGTACATAGAACTGCCGGTAGCTTTCGACGGTCTCGCCGTGATGGTAAACCCGAAGAATACCTGGTGCGACTCCTTAACGGTGGAGGAGTTGAAAAAAATCTGGGAGCCTGAGGCAGAAGGGAAGATAATGAAGTGGAGCCAGATACGCCCGGAATGGCCGGATAAGGAGATACGTCTCTTTGGGCCGGGTGTGGATTCCGGCACGTTTGATTACTTCACCGAGGCCATTTGTGGAAAGTCCGGGGCGAGCAGGGGCGATTTTACGCCCAGTGAGGACGACAACGTACTCGTCCAGGGCATTGCCACCGATGAAGGTGCACTTGGCTATTTTGGCGTTGCGTATTATGATGCAAATCAGGATAAGCTTAAGCTTTTGGGTATTGATGATGGGAATCCTTCCAACGGAAATGGGCCTATTAAACCCACCTTAGAGACCGTACTCAACGACACCTATAAGCCGTTGGCCAGGCCCATTTTCATCTACGCGAACAAAGAGGCGGCTGCTAAACGACCGGAGGTGGCAGAATTTATCAGATATTACATGATCAACTCCGCCCCCTTGGTCAAAGAGGTAGGCTATATACCTCTTCCAGAAAGGGCCTACTTTTTGGCCTACGATCGTTTTAAGAGGGGCATCACAGGGTCTGTATTCGGCGGCGAGGATTCTAAGGGAAAAACAGTTGAACAGTTGCTTAGTAAAGAGGAGCATTGATTACCGATAGACACCAAAAGGAAATCCCCCATTCCGTTGTGCACAGTATTAAGCAGCGGCGGGGGGGGTCTCACATCAAAGAGATAGCCATCCACGCGGCACTCTTCGCCTGCGGTATATTATCAATATTCACCACCCTTGGTATCTTAGGGATACTGGTATACGAGACGGTACAGTTCTTCCAAGAGATTTCGTTTCTGCAGTTCTTCGGTGATACAAGGTGGACCCCCTTATTTGTAAGCAAGCACTTCGGAATCTGGCCGCTCTTGTGTGGAACGCTCCTTGTTACCGCAATCGCCATGGCGGTTGCCCTGCCTATCGGGTTGTTGTGTGCGGTTTATCTAAGTGAGTATGCCCGCCCCAATGTCAGGAAGGTGGTAAAACCCCTGCTTGAGATATTGGCGGGCATTCCTACTGTTGTATACGGCTACTTTGCCCTGCTCTTTGTTACGCCCCTCTTACAGAACATAATCCCTGGGATGGCTGGGTTTAATGCCCTGAGTCCCGGCATAGTGATGGGGATTATGATACTCCCCATAGTCTCTTCTCTCAGTGAGGACGCAATGTATGCCGTACCGCAGAGCCTGCGGGAAGGGGCCTATGCGCTGGGCTCCACCAAACTTCAGGTATCCTTCCTGACGGTTGTGCCGGCGGCCTTTTCGGGCATCACGGCCTCGTTCATATTGGGTGTGTCAAGGGCCATAGGCGAGACCATGATAGTCGCCATTGCTGCAGGTCTCCAGCCTCGACTCACCGCAAACCCCATCGAGCCCATTGAAACAATGACCGCATACATCGTTCAGGTGAGTCTGGGGGACACCCCGCACGGAACTATAGAATACAAGACCATCTTTGCAGTAGGTATGGTTCTGTTTGTAAGCACTTTTATTCTTAACATCATAAGTCAGTGGATGCGTGGGAAGTTTAGAGAGGTTTATACCTGATGGTTACGGAGACCAAAGAGCCGCCGCTTCAGCATACGTGTCCACACGGGAAAAAGCCCGGACGGCGATGGAACAACATCATATTCCAGGCAGTGGCCATAACTGCGCTGGTTGCAACGGTATCCGTACTGATACTGCTGTTGGTAGATATCTCTATAGATGGGATACCCCGCCTGAACTGGACATTCCTTTCGCATTATCCCTCGCGTAAACCGGAAATGGCGGGTATTTTATCGGCCCTGGTGGGAAGCGGCTGTCTTGTCTTTCTGACGGGTCTTATCGCATTCCCAATAGGTGTGGGCGCAGCCATATATCTCGAGGAGTATGCCGGCAACAATTGGTTCAGCAAGATAATTGAGGTAAATATCGCCAATCTGGCCGGCGTGCCGTCTATCATTTACGGACTTCTCGGACTTGAGGTCTTTGTACGCATTATGCACATGGACCGCAGCCTCCTTGCGGGTGCATGCACCCTTGCGCTTCTCGTGCTGCCCATGATAATCATAGCCAGCCGCGAGGCCATGCGGACCGTTCCTGTGTCCATACGTGAGGCGTCATTCGCCGTCGGCGCCACCCGCTGGGAGACCATAAGGTACCATGTCCTGCCGTTGGCGTTTCCCGGTATATTGACCGGTACCATACTTGCGCTGTCCAGGGCAATCGGTGAGGCGGCACCTTTAATTCCTATTGGCGCCCTGACTTATGTTGCATTCTTACCTGACAGCCCCCTTGCACCCTTTACTGCACTGCCAATACAGATATTTAACTGGATTTCGCGTCCACAAAAAGGTTTTGCCGACAATGCCGCCGCCGGTAGCATTGTCCTTCTGGTAGTGCTTCTGCTTATGAATGCAGGGGCCATATGGCTGCGTAACAGGTATCAAAAGAAGCTCCATTAATCTGAAAAAGTCTGCATAACCGTCATTTTCGGGACTCTCAGGAGGAAGTCTTCCGGGAGGATGACATGGCATGTCCGGCAGGCCCTATAACGAGATTAATGAACCCTTTGGAAGAAAGTTCCGGGTGACAACTGAATGAAGACGCCCATGCAAAATACTGTATTGACGGCAGAAAAGATAGATTATAATGGAGCGAATATCGCCAAGCGCTTTTCTGGACACAACGTTATGGCACAAAGACCTAACAACAAAGAGGTAGAGGCGGTAGACCTGAGCATTTATTACGGCAACACACCTGCCGTAAATAAGGTTACGCTGCCCTTTTACAAGAATTGTATAACTGCCATAATTGGGCCTTCGGGCTGCGGCAAATCCACCCTCATAAAGTCCATAAACAGGGTTTGTGAGATAAGCAGCAAGATGAAGGTTGAGGGCGAGATTCTGTTTAAAGGGAAAAATGTGTATGACAGGGATGTGGATGTGGTAGAATTGCGGAGGCGCATAGGAATGGTGTTCCAGAAACCCAATCCGTTTCCCAAGTCTATCTACGACAACGTTGCCTTTGGCCCAAGACTCCACGGCAGATACAGCAGAAAGGCGTTAAATGAACTAGTAGAGCATAGCTTGAGGCAGGCGGCACTCTGGGAAGAGGTAAAAGACCGCATCCAGAAGAGTGCCCTGACGCTTTCCGGCGGCCAGCAGCAGAGGCTGTGTATTGCAAGGGCCCTGGCAGTCGGCCCGGAAGTCCTCCTTATGGATGAGCCTTGTTCGGCCCTGGACCCGATCGCAACGGCCAAGATTGAGGAACTTGTGCTGGAGCTGAAAAAACAGTACACGATTATACTGGTGACACATAACATGCAGCAGGCTGCAAGGATATCGGATTATACCGGTTTCCTACTCATGGGTGAGTTGATAGAGTTTGAGGAAAGCTTTATCCTCTTCACCACCCCGAAGGAAAAGCTCACGGAAGATTATATAACCGGCAGATTCGGCTAGGTATGTTGAGGCGCAATGATACAAAGACATTTTGACGAAGAACTTGCGGATTTAAAGAAAAAGCTCCTACACATGGGCTCTTTGGTCCAGGAGATGATTCATCTGGCGGTGAAGGGTTTGGTGGAGCAAGACGAGTCCATGGCAAAGACTGTTTTTGGTATGGAGAACGAAGTGAACGGTCTTCACATCGAGATAGATAATATAGCCTTGAGGCTGATAGCCCTTCACCAGCCCATGGCGGCAGACCTCAGGCTGCTTGCCACCGTTGTAAAGATAAACAGCGAAATAGAGAGGATTGCAGACCTGGCGGTAAATATGTGTGAGAGCACCCACTTTATCCTGGCCAAACCTCTGGTTAAACCTCTAATAGACCTCCCTGAAATGGCAGAGATAGCACAGAAGATGGTGAGTGAGAGTTTAAAATCATTTACGGGTAGTGACGTAGCATTGGCGCAGAGGGTGCTGGATGAGGATGACAGGGTAGACGACCTCAAGGACCAGATTTTCAGGGAACTCCTCACCTACATGATTTCAGATCCAAGTACTATAGACAGGGCCATCTCACTCATCCTCATATCCAGGAACATTGAGCGGATAGGCGACCATGCGACCAATATTGCCGAAGACGTTATCTACATGGTTCAGGGCCGCGATGTGAGGCATAAGACCAAGGAGATGGAGAAGCATAAGTACTAAACGCAGCGAAACACAAGTAAGTCGCCGATTAGGGGTTGTAATAAATTTCTTCCGCCTTAAAGTGTCCCAGATACCTTGAAACCAGACATCCTCAAGGAAAAGGGTATTTTTATCACTGGCACAGATACCGGTGTGGGGAAGACACTGGTGGCTGCAGCCATAGCCAACCTCCTGCGGAGCGTCGGCATAGATGTAGGGGTGATGAAACCCGTGGCAACGGGCGGCAGGCGGGTGTCCGACCAGCTGGTCTCAGACGATGCGCTTATGATAAAGGGGGCTGCCCACTCAAAGGATGAATATTCCCTGGTTAACCCCGTATGTCTGCCTTCCATGATGGCGCCTGTCGTAGCCTCCAAGGTGGACCGCCTGCACGTTGATTGGGGAGTCATCTGGTCGGCATACAAGACGCTCAGGGAAAGACATAAACATCTCATAGTAGAGGGGATAGGCGGACTCCTTGTTCCCATAACGGACAATATGTGCGTAGCCGACATGGCCCGAAAGATGAAGCTTCCCATACTAATCGTCTCAAGGCCCACCCTGGGGACTATAAATCATACCCTCCTTACAATAGAGGCCGCCAGGAGGCGGAAGTTAAAGATAAAAGGGGTTATATTCAACAGCACCCAAATGGGCAGCGGCACCTTGCTGGCAGAGACCAACAAGTCAGAGATAGAAAAACACTCCGGTGTGCCTGTACTTGCCAGTATCCCCTACATGCGCAGCGTTACGTCGGGAGAGATTGCGGCCTTCTTGAAACAGAGTATCAACCTGCGCGACATCCTCTAGTACCGGTGGTAATTATTATGCAGTTGTTGACCTGTAGGGGCGACCAGACAGGTCGCCCCTATATTTATAAGGATTTTTGTAACACCCGGTCTTTGCACCAGATGCTTCTTTCCCCCTGCGCTCTTTCAAGAGGGGGTTATTGCCTCCAGAGTCTCTCCCGTATCTCGTGATATTTATCTGTAATACCGAGTTTCTTCAGGAGTCTGTCGGCCTCTTCATCGGCAAGGGCCTCTATCTCTTCCCTGTCGTCCAGGGTGCGGGTGGTGCTGTTTATTAGTTCCTGAGTTCTCTTGCAATTATTATAGGAGAGGTGATGCCCCACTTCGTGAGCCACGACTACGAGGATTTTAGAGCAATCGGACCCTTCTGATTTAGACAGATAGTACATGCTTGGAATAAAAATTATCCTGCGGTTGGCGTCATACAGACACGGGAGACCGGAGGTGAGGAGGGCGTAAATGCCCTGCCCACCGTAAAGTTCCCTAAACTCCTCATCAGAATCTACTTCATGGTAATTTCTTTCGGAGAACTTTTCGCGTATATATTTATATAGTATCCGCAGGCTTTTCTCTGCGATTTCTTCCATGTCGCTTCCTCAGTCACTAACAAATCATTGGCCTTTCAGCACTTTATGGCAGGCGCCCAGACATACAATACATAAAATATTATATCAGATTGTGTAACCTCTCATACTGGTCTACGCAAGGTAGCCTATCATAACCTTAGTGAAAAGCCGGGCGGTACTTGTTTGAATATCAACGTCTTAGAATATTTGACTGAGAGGTAAATGCTGTGATAACATACTTGTTCTATGGAAGCACTTAAAGACTTTCTTGTAAAGAAGAAACAGGGTTCTCCACTGGATATAGAGCGTGGCGTAGGGTATCTGTCCGTCCACGTACCGGAGGAGATAATTATTGGAGCGGGCAAGGTGCCTTTCCGCATCCTTGGCAGCGGGAAGCCGGCGAAACTGGCAAACGCCTATCTACCCAAGACGTTTGACCCGCACGTACTGGACAGCCTTGAGGGTGCACTGGACGGGAGCTATAAGTCTCTCGAAGGCGTGATAGTGGCAAACGTGAGCGATGCCCACCGCAGGCTGTACGATGCCTGGCGGTTAGGCACGGATTCTGCGAAGGTGTTCTTCCTCGACGTTCCAAAGGGCGCAGACTCGCTTAGAGTGAAGTCATTTCGACTGGCCTTATCTTCCCTGATGAGAGACATGGAACGGGCCTTTGGTGTACAAATATCCAAAGAGGCCCTGCGCGATGCCATCAGACTCTGCAATGAAACACGGTCTCTCCTCAGAAAATTGAGTGATATGCGGAAGGATAAAACTCCTCCTTTTACCGGCGAAAGGTTTTTTGAGATGGTCAAGTGGAGTCAGACCCACGACAAGCGCACAGTGAACGACATGCTTAAAGAATATTTAGAGGAACTTGACGGTTTGGAGGGAAGTGGAACAGATGGTCCGAGAATAATGCTGATGGGGAGTCTCATGGGTTCGCCCGAACTTATCTATCTCATAGAGAAGCTGGGCGCAAGGGTTGTATGCGAAGACCTCTGCGTAGGAATGCAGTACTTCTCAAGTCTGGTGGATGAGGATTCTAATGAACCCCTCGATGCACTTGCGAACAGATATTTAGCCATACCCACGGCACGGATGGTGGACACGGAGTCCAGGTGGAATTACCTGTTGCGAATGGCCGAGGATTTTCGTGTGGACGGGGTGGTATATTTTACGCTGAAATTCGATGACATATACCTCTTTGAATATCCCCATATCCGGAATAAATTCCAGAAGGCCGGACATCCGGTCTTGTTTATTGAGGCCGAGAATTTCTGGACCAGTCTTGGCCAGATAGAGACCCGGGTCCAGGCGTTTATAGAGATGCTTGCTTAGATGTGGGTGAAAATAAAACAAGAATTGCAGTGGCTGAGCCTTCGGCCTTGAGGGCCTCAGCCCGAAGGCTTGCCCGGCTTTTGACAGAGTAAACTCTGCCGCTACATTTCAGGTAGGTTAATTATGCCGATAACTGAAACAGATAGACAGAAACAGCGGGAGTACTTCAGCCTACAGTTCCAGAAGCGCATGAAGAGACCACGCAGCTACTCCCCCCTGCAGGGTTCCCAGGTCAGAGAGAGGGCGATGTACAAACTCCTCATGGAGAGTTTTAGGGACACCTCGACCGTTATATGGAAGAGCACGTTTGTTCCGTCCGAGATTATATACGCCCTGGACGCCATCCCGCTGTATATAGAGAGTTTTAGCGCCATGGCGGCGGCGGTGGACATCTGTCCGACCATGCTCGACGCCTCCGAGAGGCACGGCTTCTCCAGGGACTCATGCACGTTTCTCAGGGGGGTAATGGGGGCATCCCTCAAGGATATTCTTCCCCGCCCAGACGCCCTTGTGTCCACCTCGTATTACTGTGACGGCGACCCCAAGATATTTGACATCTTTGCCGAGGAATACAAGAAGCCGCACTTTTACCTGCAGGTCCCGTTCATGGTGGACGAGGAGTGGTCACGTGACATACTGGCAGAGCAGCTTGAAGAGATAACCCTGGAGCTGGCCCGCGTAACGGGCAAGCCTTTTGACAAGGACAGGTTATCGGAGATAATCAACAACACAAACGAGGCCAGCCGGTATTTCAGGCAGGCTATGGAACTGAGAAGACACGTGCCGAGTCCCATGCTGGGATGCGAGGCCATAGACTACATCGGAGCCATATCACAGCTCTGGGGTTCAAAAGAGCTGGTGAGGATGTCAAGACTCCTCTGTGAAGAGTTGGAGGAGAGGATAGACAAGGGTGTGGCTGCAGTGGGAGACGAAAGATTCAGACTGCTGTGGTGTCATCTGAGACCGTATTACAATGACGAGGTATTTAACTATCTTGAGCTTGACCAAAGGGCGGTGGTGGCCTTTGAGAGCGTAAACCTGATAACCTGGCAGGACATGGACCCTCAGAAACCATTTGAGTCACTGGCCGAGAAGCTCTTGGCAAACCCCGCCATCGGACCGTGCGAGCGGATGACCGGGTGGGTGGCCAGGATGGTAAGGGACTACAGTATAGACGGTATCATTTGGATGGCCCCCTGGGGTTGCAGACACTTCAACAGCCTCTCTCAGCTGGTAAAGGACGGCCTCCGCAAGGAGATGGACGTACCGTTTTTCATATTGGACCTTGAGTGCATAGACAAGAGAAATTACTCCAAAGAGCAGGTAAGAACCCGGCTCGACGCATTTTTAGAGATTCTGGCGGAGAAAAGTGGATGACAATTTGGCGCTCAGACTTCTACGAGACTATTTTGTGGAGTCTAGCGACGTAGTCGCTGGGGAATTTCCCATTGACACAGTCAATGGACTCCAAAATCTCTTATACTTTACAGATGTTTTCTGTAGTGTGAGAGAATCGAGAAGGGAAGTGTCTTGGGAGGAATTCGAGAAGGAACTGCAAAGTGAGACCTCTGAAAAATCTTGTGAAGTTGTTATTCTGAGGGAGCAAAGCGACTGAAAAACTCTGATGTAGCGTGCGAGTTTACCTCGCACGTTTAACGTGCCAGACAAGCTGGCACGCTACAAAAAACAGATTCTTCGCTTTGCCCAGAATTACAACATCCGATAAACTGACTTTTTCGGAGGTTTCAAGGTAGTGGGAAGGTACTCTGGATGATTACAGCGGGAGTAGACATAGGCTCGGTTTCTACCGAGGTGGTGGTGCTTGGGGAGAATAAGGATATACTGGGTTTTTCCGTCCTAGCCTCCCAGGTAGACGTTGAAAGGACGGCGCGTGAGGCCCTGGATGCAGCCCTGGAAGAGGCACGCATTAGGCGTGAAGAGATAGACTATATAATAGCCACCGGCTACGGACGCAATAACGTGCCCTTTGCCGACAAGTCCGTTACGGAGATTACCTGCCACGCCCTCGGCGCCCATCACTTCTTCCCCGGCACTAGGACGATAATTGACATAGGCGGTCAGGACTCTAAGGCCATAGCCATAGTAGGACAGAATAACGGGGGTGTGCGCGTGGTGGATTTTATCATGAACGACAAGTGCGCCGCCGGTACAGGCAGGTTTCTCGAGGTTATGGCTGGTGTGCTGGACGTTGACGTGAAGGACCTGGGGAGACTGTCACAGAAATCTTCGCGGGAGGTATCTATAAGCAGTATGTGCACCGTCTTTGCCGAGTCGGAGGTTATTTCGCTGATTCACCAGAAACTGCCCAAGGAGGATATAATAAGCGGTCTGCACATGGCCATCGCCCGAAAGGTGCTGAGCCTTGTGCAGAGGATTCCTATAGAGGAAGAGATTACTCTAACCGGCGGTGTTATGAAAAACACCGGAGTGTGCGAAAAGCTGAGACAAGAACTCTCACCAAAGCGGGTCAACCTGCCGGATGAGCCGCAGATAGCTGGTGCCGTCGGCGCGGCCATAATGGCCAGAAAACACGTTCATTCCGGTAAGAACTAGCAGACCTCACCGTGCACAGGGCGTATCTGCCATATATTTACCCTCCAGAAGAGCTGGCAACCGTTTTACCGATTGAATGTTATTTGAAGACGTTGATTACTTTATTCCCTTGCCGATGGAATATGCCTCCCCGATAAGGGCGCCTATCCCGTAATAATTACGTACTTCCGGGGTATAGACAAGCGGACTGACCTTTTGGATATCCGGCAGCCCTTTTTCGTCCAAGACGCCCTCGTCCACTTTTACGTCTATTATCTCCCCGACGAACTGGGTGTGTGCACCCATCTCAAAGGTGTTAACGAGCCTGCATTCCATTACCATGGGAAATTCCTGCACATAAGGTGCATCTACAAGCTCGCTCTTGACAGGTGTCAGGCCGGTTGCCGCAAATTTATCTACGTCTCTGCCTGAAACGATTCCAAAATAATCCGCCTCCTTGACAAATTTTTCCGACGGCACGTTGACGGTGTAGGCCCGCCGTTGGATAATATTGTCATATGCATATCTGGTCTTTCTCAGTGAGACGGTCACACAGGGTGGCTTGGAACAGCAGATGCCGCCCCACGCAACAGTCGTGATATTGGGCCTGTCAGCCTTGTCATAAGACCCTATGCACCATACCGGGGTCGGGTAAACAAGAGTCTTCGGGCCGAATGATTTCTTCATGGTCGCTCTCCTCGTCTCTTGGGAGTGTTTTAAAATATTAAAGATAGCCGGCCTGGTTATCTTTTGAAAATTATCCATGGCGAGGCTAAGATACTTAAGCCGTACTTCACTATTTTGCTAAGACCTTCACTTTTTAAAGTGAAGTCCGTATCTGGAAAAATCCGGTCACGAAAAACGTAGATTATAACAGATGCACAAGGGCAAATTCCCATGTCTATTCCTGTTTATTGCCGGCTGCCTATCACTGTACACAACGGTAGACGCCGGGGAGAGGCCCAGGGTGCTTTTTGACGCCGGCCACGCACAAAGTTCTGGCAGACACGCCGACTGGATAGTTGACGACGATGTCCCCGCACCAAAACCGCAGGAACCCTCCTCGCCGGATGACTGGTCGGGTGGGATATCCTCGTGGGCCTACGCACTGCATAAGACTGGCAGGTACGAGGTGGAGAGTACAAACAGACCGCTGACCTACGGAAATCCGGAAAACCCTCAAGACCTCTTGCGCTACGACGTGCTGGTCTTGTGTGAGCCCAACACCGACCTTACGCCCTCCGAACGGGCTGCCGTTGTCTCATTTGTACGCGGAGGCGGGGGACTTTTTCTAATTGCGGACCACTTTAATTCCGACAGAAACGACGACGGGATTGACTCCACTGGTATATTCAATAAACTTGAGTCGCATACCGGGATACACTTCCAGGGAAAGGGTGAAATTAATTCCTGGATAAGAGGGGGTCATTACACGGCCAACTTCAGTCCCGATGACACCCCGATTTTACATGGCCCGTTTGGTATGGTCGAGCTGGTACATCTTAATGGTTTTGGGACCATCCGTGTGGAAAACTCTCGGAACCCTGCGGCAAGGGGCCACATATGGCTAAAAGGCGCACAGCAGGTAAACCTCAATATAATACTCGCCACTTCAAGCTTAGGCAGGGGTAGGGTTGCAGCCCTATCTGACAGCTCACCTGCCGATGACGGCACCACAAACACTCAGGGACACCAACTCCACGATAATTGGAACCAGGCCAGTAACAGTCGTCTGCTGCTAAATGCAACAGAGTTCCTGGCCGGGGCGGAATAGGATTTGGCAGTTCGCAACGGCCGCCCGTTTAAGCAAAGACATAGGGCATGACCTTGCAATAGAGGTTGTGTCTTGCGAGGTTTACCGGAATTCGAATTATATAATAAGTTTTATACTTTCAAAAATTTTAGTTAATGATATATTAGAAAACACTTTAAATAACAGATTAGATAAAGCTCGGGTACTGTCTTCAGCCAGATTCTTTAAATGGTGAGATAGGCCGTGCACCCAGGAGGGGGTGAGTGATGAAACCATTGTCCATTATTACTGCCATGTTTATCTGCGTGATTGTCGCAAGTATAACCTTCCCTGCCTATGCCCGGGAGGCTGAAGCGGAACGGCAGGGTAAACCCTTCCCACCGGAAAGGATTGAAGAGCTTGAAGAGGCCAGGGAATGGCAGAAGCCCGATCAGATTATGGAATTTTTGGATATACAGGAGGGCAACGTCGTGGCCGATATAGGCACGGGTACCGGGTATTTTGCCTTATATCTTTCGGATGCAGTTGGAAAGAGCGGTCTGGTCTACGCAGAGGACATACAGCAGGAAATGGTGGACTATACACAGGAAAAAATTGAGGAGGAGGGGATAAAAAACACAAAGGTTATATTGGGCGAACCTGACGACCCTAAACTTCCCGAAAACTCCCTCGATCTTGCGTTGATGGGAAACGTCTACCATGAGGTAGAGAATCCGGTGGCGCTTTTAAAGAGCATAGCCCGTTCGTTAAAATCCGACGGCAGCCTTGTTATCATAGACTGGCGGTCGGACGTGGAGTCCGAGTTCGGTCCTTCCATGATGGAGAGGGTATCAGAGGATGCGGTAGAGGCTGATGCTGAGGAAGCTGGGTACTACATGGTGCGTCATCATCCGTTCTTACGATATCATTATTTTCTCATATTTAAGAAGAGGCCGGAATAATACGTCTGTGGGGTTCTGTTTAGGGGAACCAGATATCCTTTTCTCCTTCCATTGTGAGAGGAAATTCAGAGGCCTTGCAATGGATTTCTAATTCTTCTGCGCCTCGATATCTTTAAGCTGCTTTTCTATCTCCTCTTTCTCTTTCTCGTCCTTTTCTTTCTTGTTTAGGACGCTTCCGACCACTGCGCCAATCGCACCACCAGCGCCCGCACCTATTGCGGCGCCTACATCAGGAGCACCGACGACTGCGCCGACTATTGCGCCAGTGGCCGCCCCCGCCCCAACACCTATGCCGGCGCCCTTTTCGGTCTTAGAGGGGGTGCATCCTGCACTCATTAGGGTTGCACCGAAAATGCAGACAATGACTATCAGGTAAAGTCTTCCCATCTCAAATGCAATTACTCAGCACACCCTTGACGATGTTGAGAGAACCGAACTGCTGGAGATAGTAGAACGACTAAGACCACAACAACGTGTTCAGTAAATTTACTACGATTGAAGCAATTCCCAGGGCTAGGAGTGCAAACACATAATAATACAGCCGTTTGTTTAACGACTGCAGCCTCTTGATTTCTGCGTCTTTGTTAATCGTGGCCATAACAATTTTCCTCTTTTAATTTGACTTGGATTATTGCATTACGTTTCTTAGGTTTACCACGATTGAGGCAATTGCCAGGACCAGCAGTGCCGCTACATAGTAATACAGCCGTTTGTTTAACGTCCGCAGGCTCTCAATTTCCAGGTCTTTGTCTGTCTGAGGCATAATGTTTGTCTCCTGTTGTCTAGGACTAAGCCACCCTGTACGCACAATTACGGTTATTATGGTGCCGAAGCGGGGAGTCGAACCCCGATGGACTTGCGTCCACTAGGTCCTGAACCTAGCGCGTCTGCCAATTCCGCCACTTCGGCAGGTTAGCGAATTTTAGGCTCCAACGCAAGTGGAGTCAAACAAAATTCCCAGGGTGTCCGTCAAGTACGCCGATTTTGTAGGTTGTGGATAGGCGTTGGGCTGTCTCTGCGGAGGGGTCTAATTTACTCGAAGGGTTTAACGTCTACTGGATTTGATTTTTGCATACATGGGTGGTATTATTCGAAGGTTTAAATGGGTTGGATATCTGCAAAGTTGCTCGAATATCCCGTGTCACACTGAGCTGGGTTGGGTAGGTAGGTCATAGTCATACCATGACCTCGCGTAATTAATCTGTATTCAATCTTCTTCACGGGTAATTGCAGGATTTGCCAGAATCTAAAATGGATAGCGAAATGACAGGTAGAGTAGGGCGCAGAAAGTTTTTAAGGGCTGGTATTGCGGGCATTTCCCTCGGGGTGCTGGGCGGATGCGTTGAGAAGGAAAAGGCGTTTGAGATCGCTAAAAAGCCGGTAGAGGGGGTTCCGAAGACAGAGCCGGAGCTATTTGTTCCAGAAAACGTCCCACCCGGACAGGGCGCGCTGACACGGATGCACGTTGAACTCGCACGCGCCATTAAAAAGCCGGCCGAAGAGCTGCGCTGGAAGATGGTGATAAATATCAACAGGTGTATCGGTTGTTACGCCTGTGAAGTGGCATGCATCTCAGAAAACGTATCGCCTCCCGGCGTAACCTTGCGCAAGGTCTTTGTGACGGAATACGGGACATTTCCTAACGTTAAGCGAACCTTCATGCCGTCCAACTGTATGCAGTGTAACAATCCGCCTTGTGTTGAGGCCGCACCGATGGGAGGGATGAGAAGGCGGTCCGATGGCATCGTTATGATTTATCCCAAGAAGTTTAAAAATAAGGAAGAGGTGGACGCAGTTATAAAGGCCTGCCCATATAAAAATGCGGTCTTTTATGATGACGGGTTGTACTTTACATCGGGTATTGGGAAGGAGGAAGGTGTCGTTAGTCCTCCCCAGCCATACGAAGCTGCGAATAACTATCAATACGTGTCCGTTAACGGGCGCAAAGAGCTTGTCGGACGGCCGAGAAAGTGCGACTTTTGCTATCACAGGCTGAGAAACGGGATGCTCCCGGCATGTGTCTCTACGTGCATAGGCGGGGCCATGTACTTTGGGGATGGAAATGACCCCGACAGCCTTGTTTCTGAACTGATGCGTACCAACCAGGTGGCCGAGATGAACGGCCCTCCAGGCGCCGAACCGCCTCTCAATACTGAGCCAAATGTGGTGTACATCGCATCGGAAGTGCCCGATGTGATGGCAGGTCTTAAATCGTGTATGTCTTGTCACAAGATAAGTTTGAAATGAAGAAGTCTCCTGGGAATAGTGTGAATAAATTAAACCGCCGAGAGTTTGTTAAAGCGGGGGCCCTGCTGGGTACCGGTGCGCTCCTTGCCTCTCAGGCGGCCTGGTCGAAGACGGCACATGCATGGTCGTGGTCGGAGGGGGCGGTTGAATACGCCCCGGCAAGGCCCGAGAACATTATCTATTCCACCTGTCTGCAGTGTCACACGGCATGTCCCATAAAGGCGAAGGTGGTAGACGGTGTGCTGGTCAAGATAGACGGCAACCCCTACTCACCCCAGTCGCTGCTGCCCCATATACCGTACAGCAACAGTCCCATTGCCGCTGCAAAAATAGATGGGTATATCTGCCCCAAGGGACAGGCCGGCATTCAGTCTCTTTACGACCCCTACAGGATACGCAAGGTGCTGAAACGTGCAGGGCGGCGCGGGGAGAATAAATGGGTTACCATAGATTTCGAGCAGGCCGTAGACGAAATAGTCAACGGCGGTAATCTTTTTAAACACGTAGAGGGTGAGGAAGAGAGGCACGTAACCGGACTAAAGGATATTTTGGTTTTGAGGGACAGTCAGGTCTCACTGTGGATGGCGTCTGACATCGAGAGGGTAGTGACGAAAGAAATGTCGGTCTATACGTATCAGACGAGATACCAGAAGCACCTGGACACCCTTATAGACCCCTATCACCCGGACCTCGGACCCAAGAACAACCAATTTGTGTTTATGGCGGGGCGCATCGAGCACGGGAGGATAGAGTTCAGCCAGAGATGGCTCCGCCAGGCCTTTGGCTCGGTGAACTGGTATGAACACACCACCATATGCGAGCAGTCCCACCACATAGCCTACAAGCAGATGACCGACAAATTTAAGGATGGGAAGTGGACAGACGGCAAGACCCACATGAAGCCGGACACGTTGAACAGTGAATTTGTTATCTACTTCGGCACCACCGGCGGTATCGAGGCCGGCTTCGGCCCCCCGCCCACTGCGAGCAAGATTACCGGTGGAGTCGTCTCCGGACGACTCAAGACAGTGGTGGTGGACCCGCGTTTTAGTAATGC
>Ga0156080_138_pt3 | contig 22558 bp, 22 predicted proteins | sample RifCSPlowO2_02_FD_107733 | JGI IMG/M metagenome (GOLD analysis project Ga0156080, IMG submission 107733) | Planctomycetes bacterium RIFCSPLOWO2_02_FULL_50_16
GATGTATGGAGGGAGGGGCATCCTGCCGTGATTGTTTATTATCTCCCACACGGTATCGTCGGATTCGAAGCCCATGACCCATTCTCTTGCCGACAGCCTTTCCAGCAGAGTCCCGGAAAGCGGCCCATCGCTGAACCGGACATCCTCCCCGGTGGATGGTTTTCCCCTCGTTTCCAGAAGCACTCTCCATTTTCCGTGCGCCAGCTTATTTATCAGCAGCACCTTCACGCTGCCCCCGGTCTTTCTGTGGCCAATCAGTTTTGCGGGGATGACCTTTGAATCGTTTAGTACCAGTGCATCCCCCCTCCGAAGGTAGTGTACTATATCTGGAAAACGTCGGTGCTCCCGTTTACCGGTGGTGCGGTGAAGTACCAGTAATCTCGAGGCATCTCTATCTGGTAGTGGGTGCTGGGCTACAAGCTTCTTGCACAGGGGATAGTCATAGAAGGCGGTTATTTGTTCCTCGTTTGTGTTCATAATCTTCCCTATTGTATTGCCTTACTTAGGAAGAAACAAATCGTGTCATGAAAAATTTTAAAAAATTTTATTGAAAACAGTGCTATATATTGTATAGTGTTGCAAAATTCGTCAAGATATGCAAAACACTTAAAAAATTTAAAGAAATTACTTGATTATCCCAAAAAGACTAATAAACTTCTGGTGGTGTAAAGTGGTGGAAAGTGGTTTGAAGTCCCATAGAGAACAAAAATGTTTACAGGCAACTACAGACATGTGGTTGATGAGAAAAACCGGATCGCCATCCCTTCGGTCCTTAGGGATTGTGTTTCTGAGAAGAGGGACGGCGCGGGGTTCTACATTACTCGTGGACTGGAGGGCTGTCTTTTCATGTTTCCGCCCAGGCTTTGGGACGAGTTTGTAACCGACAACGTAAGTAAGCTTCCTTTCACTAGCGCGAGACGTAATTTTGAACGCGCCTTCATTGCACATGCCTTTAAGATTTCATGTGATCCACAGGGACGAATAGTTGTCCCTCCGCCCCTTAAAGAGTACGCCGGTCTGGAGAGGGATGTGGTACTCGTCGGTGCGCCGGGCAGGATAGAGATTTGGGATTATAACAAGTGGCAGGCGCTGGACGAGGACAATACAAAGAATCTTGACAAATTGGCGGAAGAGCTACACAGGGGGGGTCGGTAAATAGTATCCATGCAGCAAGAGGTGCCTCCTCATCAGCCGGTGATGTTAAAGGAGGTGCTTGAGTGGTTGAGACCAAGACCAGGCCAGGTAGTTCTTGACTGTACGGTGGGTGTGGGGGGTCATGCGACGGCTATACTGAAGGAATTGGTTCCGGGGGGGGTTCTAATTGGTGTGGACAAGGATGGAGAGGCGTTAGATATGGCAAAAAGATTTCTCGCACCTTATGTAGACAATGTCCGGCTCTTTCACGCCGATTATCGGGATGCGGAATCAGTTTTGAAGGAGGCGGGCGTCGAAGGGGGCAAGGTGGATGGGATACTTCTTGACCTTGGGGCATCATCCTTGCAACTTGACTCGTCGGAGCGCGGATTTAGTTTTCGACAGGAAGGCCCTCTGGACATGCGGATGGACCGCTCTGGGGGAGTAACGGCGGCGAGTCTTTTAGAGAAGCTGTCTGAGAAGGAACTGGCTGACATCTTCTGGACGTTTGGCGAGGAAAGGTGGTCCAGGAGGATAGCCAGGGCGATAAAGAGGGAGTCTCCAATTGAGACTACTGCCCAACTGGCAGGTCTCATTGAGAGGACCGTTCCGGGGAGAAGGGGCAGGATACACCCTGCTACCAGGGTTCTTCAGGCGCTTCGTATTGCCGTAAATCGGGAACTCGAGAGTTTAGAGACGTTTCTTGACAAAAGCTACGGGTTTCAGAGGACGGGGGGCCGCACGGTGGCAATAAGTTTTCAATCCCTGGAGGACCGCATCGTCAAGCACGCCTTTCTAAGGGGTTCTCACGCCGGCACTTATCGTATTCTCACTAAGAAGCCGGTACGACCCTCTCAGGAGGAAATTCAAAGGAATATCCGCTCCAGAAGCGCAAAATTGCGGGCTGTGGAGAGACTCTGATCATGGCGATAGTTCGTATTGTGATCCTTTTGTCTATTACCCTGGGGATGGCGATGGCCGTTTTGTGGCACGCCAGACAGACAGTGAGCATAGGGTATAGGGTAACTGAGTTGGAGAAGAAAAAGGCTACCACGGAGGAAAGGAACCGTGTGCTTGAGGATGAGATAAGTGCATTAAAATCTCCGGATAACATATTGAAGAGTCTGGACAAAATGGAGCTTGAGCTTGTACCCCCAGGCGAAAAGAAACGTGATCTGGCAAACCTTGTCGTTGAACAGCGTAACGGTGGGAATAAAAACGAGAATAAAAATGCTCGCTAAGTCAATGTCTTCACAACCGCTGGTTGTACTAGGTAATCAGTGTTCAAACTGCAAGGGTACGGACTTCTTCTTTTCCGGAATCCAGGGAGGCTACGGTTTTGTGCCGGACATGGAGCTTTGGACCTGTGAAAAATGTGGAAGCACTTTCAGTAACACTATAACAAAAACACTATAACAAAGATACTATCCGATGCCACAAATGAACTATAAGAAATTTTCTGAGAGTGCAAAACTGTATGGTGTCCCCGCCACGGAAAAGCACTATGAAGACGCAGAGGCATTTATCGAGAGGTTCCATGCCGAACTCAACGAGGCCGCAGAGGCGTATCTGGGCAGTACATTGGCCAAGTGCAGCCCGGCCCTTTTGGGAGAAGCGGCTTCAAAGATACGCAACGAACCGTGTAGTGGTGTGAGTTACCTGGACGGCATATTGGTATATGCGTTTATGTCTGGGTTTCTTGCGGGTAGGGGTCGTTTCGAGGAGATCGAGGCCTATAAGACGAAGCAGCTTGTAGAGAACAAGGAAATTCAGAGTACTTAGGTGGGCGGCGCCCGGAGGTGCGGGCCGCTTTGTGTGGAGTAGCGGAATTAAATTCACCGTGTGGCGTCTGAACATGGATGTCTCATTTACGAAAAGAAGGAGGAGGTAGTGAGACCCTATGTATTTGTCATTGCCTTGTTTGTCATATATCTTGTCTTAGCCCTTCAGCTTGGACGCGTTCAGATTCTTGAGCACGATAAGTATCAAAAGCTGGCTGACAGACAGCATTACAAAAGGGTAGAGATACCTGCGCACCGGGGTTCTATTTTAGACCGTAGCGGCAAGATACTTGCGCACTCCATAGAGACCCATTCCATATACGCCAATCCCCAGGAAATAGAAGACAAGGCCAGTGTGTCTGAAAAACTTGCAAGCGCATTGGGTCTGGATGTCTCCAGGATACAGAAGGTGCTGGATAAGGACAAGAAGTTCGTATGGATAAAGAGGGACGTTGGTAAGAAAGAAGTACAGGCAGTCGAAGAACTAGACCTTGCCGGTGTAGACATACAGCAGGAAGGCAGGCGCTCGTATCCTTGTGGTAAGTTGTTGAGCCAGGTGTTGGGTTTTGTAGACGTTGACGGGAAAGGGCTTGAGGGCTTAGAGCTCGCCTTCGACCGAGAACTGACCGGTAGACCTGGTTATAAAGTAGTAAATAGGGACGGAAAGCAGCGCGTTATCTTTAAGACAGAGAATCCCTGTATCCCACCGGTTAACGGGGACAATATAGTACTGACTGTTGACCTCGCCTTACAGTATATACTGGAAGAGGAACTGGACAAGGTCTTTGAACACAGGAAACCGCTTTCCGCCACTGCCATAGCGATGGACCCCGCTACTGGAGAGATACTTGCCTTATCCAGCCGCCCGACATTTGACCCTAATTTCTTTACCCTCTCGTCGGCGGACCAGAGGCGTAACAGGGCGATTACCGATAGCTACGAGCCCGGTTCCGTAATAAAACCCCTTGTGGTCAGCGGGGTGTTGCAGCAGGGGCTGATTAGTCCAAAGGAAGTGATCTTCTGCCACAATGGCGTTTATCAAATTGGCAGGAGGACGTTACGCGATGTTCATCCCTACGGGAACTTGACCGTCGAGGAGATTGTGGTCAATTCAAGCAACATCGGCATGTCAAAAGTGGCCGCAAAGAGTGGCGATAAGGGGATGTACGAGGCCCTTAGGTTGTTTGATCTCGGCCGGCCGACCGGCATAAACCTTCCTGGGGAGGCTGGGGGTATGCTGAGGCACTACAAGAAGTGGACCAGCTATTCAGGTGCCTCGATTGCCATGGGATACGAGGTGACCGCTACGCCTCTACAGATGATTACCGCCTACTGTGCAATTGCCAACGGGGGAACGTTGTTAAAGCCCAAGATAATAACGGCCACGGTTGATGGTGGAGATGGAGCAACGAAGAAGCTGTCTGAACGGGCCCCTGGCCGTCAGATACTTGCTAGAGACGTAGCTGCGGGTGTAATGACCCCTGTCCTTACAAGGGTAGTTGACGAGGGTACGGGAAAGAGTGCAGCGGTAGAAGGTTACAAGGTAGCGGGGAAGACCGGTACCGCCAAGAGAATAGACACAACCGCAAAAGGTTACGGGAATGCAGGCTACGTAAGCTCTTTTATAGGTTATGCACCTGCGGACAAGCCTAGAATATGTGTCCTGGTAATGGTGAACAAACCCAGCGGAGGTGCATATTACGGCGGCACTGTGGCGGCTCCGGTGGTAGGGGAGATACTTAGAAGGTCACTGAATCATATGGAGAGTATTGCCGGATTGTCCGACGGTTCTGGAATAAACAAGAAAACCATTTAAAGATACGGAAGATTTACCAATACTTATGAAGCTCGCTGAACTTTGTAGCTATCTTGAGGGTGCGCAGTATCCCGGTCCCCGCGACTTTGATGGAGAGATTACGGGGATTACGTGCGATTCGAGAAAGGTAGTACGCGGGAATTTATTTATAGCCGTTCCCGGTACCCACGCCGACGGCCACGGTTTTATAAATGAAGCCATTGGCCGAGGGGCGGCGGCGGTGGTAACGGAAAAAATGGTACACCTCCCGGAGAATGTCCCCCATATTCTTGTCCCTTCGTCGGCGATTGCCGTCGCCAGGCTCGCATCAGGCTTTTACGGGGAACCGTCAAAGAAACTTTCTATTGTGGGCATAACCGGCACAAACGGAAAGACCACCACAAGCTATCTCCTTCGTTCAATACTCAGGGCCTCTGGAAAGAAGGTCGGTCTGATTGGAAGCATATCTTATCAGGTGGGAGATAAGCTGGTCGGTTCAACTCATACCACGCCCGATGCGATTGCGCTTCACCGGCTTTTCCGCGAGATGGTTGACGCGGGAGCGACTCATGTGGTTATGGAGGTTTCGTCTCACGCCCTTGCCCAGCACAGGACACACGGAATAGAGTTCCGTGGGGCCGTCTTTACCAATCTGACAATGGACCATTTGGACTACCACCTGAACCTGTCCAACTATAGAGAGGCTAAGGCAAAACTGTTCAGAGACCTCTCGGCGGAGGCATTTACGGTGTTAAACAGAGATGACAACGCCAGTATGTACTTTAGCCTTCAAACCAGAGCCAGGACGTTTTGGTATAGTTTGTATGATAAGTCCGAGGTTAGGATCAGACTCGTAGATATGCGCTTAAGTGGCATGGACGTAAGGCTTTCCAGTGGACGGGAAGAGGTGGTTGTCAGTACAAAGCTGGTAGGTGACCACAATATACGCAATATTCTCGCAGCATCTACGGCGGCATTGGCCTTGGGGGTGAGCCTTGCGGACGTGAAGGATGGGATAGAGTTAATGACGCTTGTGCCGGGCAGGCTTGAGAGGGTGGGTGCTGTGGATGGATACGCGGTTTTTGTCGACTATGCCCATACGCCGGATGCCCTTGAGTCGGTACTTATTGCGCTTAGACCGTTGGTCGAGAATAGGCTGCTGTTGGTCTTTGGTTGCGGGGGGGATAGAGACAGGGGCAAGAGGCCCATGATGGGGCGTGTTGGAGAAAGGTTCTCAGATTATATGTGGGTCACGAGCGATAACCCGCGCACCGAAAATCCTGCAAGTATAGCCAAAGATATAGAGAAAGGGATAACGGGTGAGGCATACAGGGTAGAGCTCGACAGAAGGAGCGCCATAGAAACGGCCATCCATGAGGCCGGAAAAGGAGACGTGGTACTTATAGCAGGTAAGGGTCACGAAGCAACACAGGTATTTTCCGATAAGGTGGTTTCATTCGATGACCGGGAGGTGGTGCGCGAGGTACTTTTAAGGCGTTGCAGAGTCAGCGATACCGTAGTGGATGGGGCGGCATCCAAAAAGGAAGAGATGCCGACCGGCAGTTCTTTTGTCTAAGAACCGCGCATTGGTTCCCCGGTGTATTTAGGGTGAAGGCATTGGGAATATTTTGGTGATATTGGTAACCGTCTTAGGCAGATGGAGGAACGTCTTAACATGATACTGCAATGTTGTGCATGTAGTAAGGTAAGGAAGTTTGGGGAGTGGGTAGATGTTCCAGCGGGGCTTGGAGAGGTGATCCAAGAGGTGAAGGTGATCAAAACGCATTGTCCCCAGTGTCATGGCGACCTCTTATCTATACCGTCTTTGGGTCAGGTGGTGCTGAAGCGGGTGAGGACGGGCGTGGTAAATAGGGTATAGCCGGGATAGTGTCGGTTCATCAACGGGGAGGATAAGCTATGGAGGCCCTTTGGGGCTGTGAGATATTGGGTGCGGTTAAGGGAAAGCACCGGGGAGGCAGGAAGGATGACCTCATTTATGGGGTCTCAACGGACACCCGTCACGTTGCGCCCGGAGAGCTGTTTGTTGCCCTCAAAGGGGATAAGTTCGATGGGCATGATTTTGTGGCCGAGGCCGTGGAACGGGAGGCCGCAGGGGTACTGGTCTCAAAGAATGTGGGTAGCTTACCGGAGGACGTACTGGTTATACAGGTAAAGGATACGACGAAGGCCCTGGGTATGTTAGCCAGATATTATAGAGAAAAACTCCCGGCGAAGGTTGTCGCCGTAACGGGTACAAACGGCAAGACAACCACCAAGGACATGCTTCAATATCTCTTGTCCCCTACAATTAGTATGGTGAGTACCATTGGAAATTTTAATAATCATATAGGTGTGCCGTTAAGCATATTTCGGATGGAACCTTATCATGACCTGGCCGTTATTGAGATGGGTACCAGTTCTCCCGGTGAGATACTATGGCTTTCATGGATAGCTCAGCCGGATATAGGTGTGCTGACGAACATATCGGAGGCGCACCTCAAGGGCCTGGGTAGTGTAGAGGGTGTAGCCAAGGCCAAGGCGGAATTACTCGAGAACCTGACGCCGGGTGGGACACTGATATTCAATGCAGACAACTTTTGGTGCAAAATGATCGCAAAGGGGTTCCCCGGGCGGAAGCTGAGTTTCGGCATACATGAGCCTGCAAATATAAGAGGGCGCAACCTTCAAGAAATAGACGGCAAGATGACTTTCTGTATAAACGACAGACACACGGTTAATCTATCCACTTTTGGGATCCATAACGCATACAACGCCCTGGCGGCGCTTACCGTGTGCTACGAACTCGGACTCAACCTGGCTGAGCTGGCTCAGGGCCTCAAGGAGTTCAAACTCCCTCCAATGAGAATGGAGAGACACAGCGTTAAGGGCGTAACCATAATAATGGATGCGTATAATGCGAACCCGTCGAGTATGGAAATGGCATTGGATGAGTACTCAGGTATGAAAGTCCCGGGGAGAAAATTCTTTGTCTGTGGCGATATGGCTGAGTTGGGCGACGAATCACCCAAGCTGCACAGAAAGTTGGGGCTGAGGATAGCTCAATCAGGTGTAAATTTCCTCCTGGCAACGGGGGAGCATGCCGGCGCGGTCGCAAGGGCGGCCAAGAGGGGAGGCATGCCGGGAGAGAAGGTGATGGTTTTCGATAGGGATAACGGGCTTTGTGACTTCGCAGTTGCAAAGCTCAAGAAAGGCGACGCCGTACTCATTAAGGGTTCGAGGTGTATGAGGCTTGAAGAACTGTTCGACAAACTGAGAGGCGATCTCAAAAAGAAGGCGGATGATTAATGTTGTACCACTACTTGAACGTATACTTTAACTTGGGCCTGCTTTCTCCAAACGCCCCGGGTGCGGCAGACGATGCGGTGTTTAGATCGAGCTTGGCGGCACTTACGGCCTTTGTGGTCAGTCTCTTTCTTGGGACAAAGCTTATCGAGAAATTTAAGGAGTATAAGGTGTCGGAGGACGTGTCCAAGACCCCCTCCGACGTGATAAGGAAGCTCCATGCCGGCAAAAGAGGCACGCCGACTATGGGTGGAATAGTAATACTCCTGTCCGTATTCATTTCCACAGGTCTTTGGTGTGACCTTGCGGATTATTCGATCAAGGTGCTTCTATTTGCCGCCATCGGCTTTGGAATAATAGGGTTCGCAGACGACTATATAAAACTTACGGACAGCCATGCATCTGGATTAAAGGACCGCACGAAACTCTTCATGCAGCTGGTAATCGGCTTGTTCCTGGGCATAGCGCTTTATAAACATTTTAACGGACTCGACGTAGGTACTCAAATTACGCTGCCGGTATTAAAAGATATTGTTTTGGAGTTGGGCTGGTTCTACGTGGTGTTGGTTATGTTGTATGTTGCCTGGACGTCTAATGCCGTGAACATAACCGATGGACTGGACGGTCTGGCCATAGGTTGCACCATTATGACAAGTCTTGCCTTCTGTGTCGTTGCTTATGTGGTGAGCGATTGGGAGACCAGCAGGTTCTTTGGCGTGCAGTATGTTCCTGGTACGGAGGAACTGACTGTCTTTTGTGCGGCATTGGCCGGTTCCGGCCTGGGGTTTCTCTGGTACAACGGTTTTCCGGCGCAGGCCTTTATGGGAGACATCGGTTCGCTCAGTGTCGGCGGCGTCTTGGCGCTGGTGGCGCTGCTTACAAAGCAGGAGGTATTACTGGTTCTGATAGGGATGGTGTTCATGGTTGAGGCCATGTCTGTGTTCATACAGATTGCGGTGTTCAAGATGTCCGGAAGAAGGGTCTTCCGGTGCGCCCCGCTCCACCATCATTTTCAGTTTGTGGGCTGGCCTGAAACCAAGATAACCGTCAGGTTCTGGATACTGACGGCGGTAATGAGCGTGTTAGGTCTGTTGGTCTTTAGAATCTGAGGAGCAAGACAGGAAACCGACTATGCGATTAACTGACCCGTCTGGCTTGATAATATGCCTGGTGACCGCTCTCCTTGGGATAGGCGTCTTGATGGTGTACAGCTCTGACTGGGCCTCTTCCATGGGCATAAAGGGCGATGGCTCAGCGGCACTTATCAGGCACATGATAGGTCTTCTCATAGGCGTAGGTATTGCGGTCGGTATTGTGTGGTTAGGCTACTGGAGGCTTGAGCCGGTGATCATAGCCTACATCCTTCTGGGTCTGGCCGCTGTAGGTCTGATACTAGTCCTTATACCGGGCATAGGGAGCATTCACGGCGGCGCCAGGAGGTGGATAAGATTTGGCGCACTGGTAGGTTTCCAGCCTTCAGAGTTTGCAAAATTGAGCATGATATTGTTTCTGGCCAGCTGGGCTTCGAAGAATCGCGACCGGATGCACGAACTGGTAAGAGGCTTTCTTATACCGCTTGCGGCTGTAGTTGGACTTACCGGCCTGACAGTACTTGAGCCGGACTTCGGTACCGCCACGTTTATGGCCATTCTAGGCATGATGGTGCTGGCGGTAGCGGGCGCAAGATGGGTTTATATGGCGATTACGCTGGTGGTCACAGCCCCGGTTCTATGCGTACTCGTTTATCTGGAGCCATACAGGATGAAAAGGCTATTGGCATTCATGGACCCCTGGGGTGATTCAAGCGGTGCGGGCTACCACCTGATACAGTCGTGGATTGCCCTGGGCTCAGGAGGGGTGATTGGCAAGGGTCTTGGGGCCGGTTATCAAAAACTCCTCTTTCTTCCGGAAAGCAGCGGCGACTTTGTATTTGCGGTACTCGGTGAGGAGTTGGGTTTTTTGGGAGCGTTTGGACTAATGATGATTTTCGGCTTACTGACCTGGCAGGGCTTAAGAGTAGCCCTAATGGCCAAAGACCACTACGGCCGAGTACTCTCACTGGGCGTTACGTTTATGCTCGGATATCAAGCGGCCTTTAATATGGCGGTTGCGTTGGGCTGTGTACCAACGAAGGGCATCGCGCTGCCTTTTATAAGTTCGGGAGGGTCTTCTGTACTTTCCTCGCTTGTGGCTGTCGGGCTTTTGCTGAGTGTGGCCAGGCGCTACGAATCTGAGGCCGTTTTTGTGGGGCGGCCATGGCACCAGGAGATGCGTGGAGGGGGTATCGTAGAGCCGAGACCCGTGAGACTCTCGTTGGGCAGGAAGACTTCCATTAACAGAAAAATGAGAAGGCGGTAAGTCTGTGCAGATCGTATTTGCAGGCGGCGGTACCGGTGGACATCTTATGGCCGGCGTGGCCGCGGCGGAGGAAATAAGGTCGCGTTTCCCCGGGGCGAAGATATCCTTTTTTGGTACGGGGAACGCCGTTGAGAAACGGTGCCTCCAGGGCAGAGGGTTTGGGCTTTTCAGCATAAGGGCTACCGGGTGGAAAGGTTCCGTTACAAACGCCGCTATGTTTATCTTCGGATTCATTGTGAGTCTGTTTAGATGTTTATGGACCCTGAACGGACTGAGGCCGGATGCCGTCTTCGGTCTGGGTGGATATTCGTCATTGGCCCCCGTTATGGGCGCATTTGTTCTGAGGGTACCGGTGATAATACTTGAGCAGAATGTAATACCAGGCAGGGCCAACCGGCTGCTGTCCAGATTTGCCGACCTGGTGCTGTGTCACTGGACTTCTCCATCTCTGTTGGCATATTGCGGTGCGGAGAGGATTCGCCTCACGGGTACGCCGCTTAGGAGAGACCTCTTCGGTTACGAGAGGCGTAAGGCAGCCGAACTGTTTGGGTTTTCACCCGACAAGATTACCATACTCGTGTTGGGAGGAAGTCAGGGGGCAGCGGCAATAAATAAGGCAGTAGCGGAGAGCGTACTTAAGCTTATGGAGAGACGTTACGACATACAGTTAATCCACTGTACGGGCAGCGAGGATTATTTACGTGTAAAGCATACGTACGAGGCTGCCGGAATTAATGCGAGGGTATATGCCTTCCTTGACGAGATGGGCGCTGCCTACAGCATGGCAGACCTGGCGATTTCCAGGGCAGGGGCTACCACTCTTGCCGAGCTCACGGCGCGTGGCATTCCTGCGGTACTGGTTCCATATCCTTATGGTACAGACGACCACCAACGCGTAAACGCACTGGAGCTCTCTAATAATGGTGCGGCAGTGCTTCTGGAGGAGCGTTTCCTTACACCGGCCGGGCTTGTTGAGATCTTTTCGGGATTTATCGAGGACAGGGCAAAGCTCCGCAGGATGGGCCTTATATCCAAATCTATGGGCAAACCCGAGGCCTCTCAGGCAGTTGTGGACGTTATGCTGAGATTACTCGAAGAAAAGAAGAGCGGAAAAATATGCCGAAACTTGTCTCCCCAGACAACGTAACCAAAGGGACGTTGAACTCACTAAAGGGGCGTAAGGCATACCTTGTGGGCATAGGCGGTGCGGGTATGAGCGCCTTGGCGAAGATGCTGATTGACGGTGGATGCGTTGTATACGGTTCTGACGTGCAACTTACCCCGGCCATCTTTGCCCTGGAAGGGATGGGTGCGAACATAACCCTAAGGCAGGATGGTTCATGGATAGGGCCTGATACTGCGCTGGTTATTGCCTCAGCGGCGGTGAACAATGACAATGAGGAGCTGAAAGTGGCTCGTGCCAAGGGTTTTAAGGTAATGAAGTACTCCCAGGCGCTGGGCATGTTGATGGACTTAAAGCGTGGGGTAGCGGTTAGTGGGACTCACGGCAAGACGACAACCACGGCCATGATCACTACGATAATGAAATGGGCGGGCTTAGACCCCAGCTTTATTATCGGTGGCGAGGTCTCTGAGCTTGGTGGAAGCTCCGGCATGGGGAATGGAGAATATTTTGTGGCGGAGGCGTGCGAATACGACAGGTCTTTCCTGAATCTCTCACCGTACATCGGGGTTATCACCAATATCGAGGAGGACCATTTCGATTATTATCGAGATATGGATGAGTTGATAGGGACCTTTGGAGAGTTTGCCTCAAAGGTGTCGAAGGACGGCCTATTAATAGTAGGGGCTAACGACAACAATATCAGGAGGGCTATTGAGAATGTGTCTACAAGGACAGAGACCATTTCCATTGGCTCTCCGGCCGACTGGACCGCTGCAACCCCGGTTATTAAAGACGGAAAGAATAGTTTTCGCGTGTTTCATGGGGATGGTTGTTTCGGCGATTTCAGTCTCAGGGTCCCCGGCAGGCATAACGTCATGAACGCCCTTGTGGCCACGGCGGTGTGTCATCATGCCGGCGTTAGTAAGGATGTCATAGGGGCGGCGCTTTCAAACTTTGCGGGTGTCAAACGGCGCTTTCAGATACTGAGCACGATAGATACCGTAACGGTGGTAGATGATTACGGCCACCACCCTACCGAGATAAACGTAACGCTTAAGGCCGCCAAGGAATTTTTCCCGGGCAGGAGGCTCTGGTGTGCCTTCCAGCCGCATCAGTACAGCCGCACGCGTACCATGCTGAAGGATCTGGCCAGAGCATTCCAGAGTGCGGACAGGACAGTTTTCACCGACATATACCCTGCAAGAGACAGCCTTGAGGATATGAGGTCGGTAAGCGCCATGGACCTCCTTATGGAGGCAAGGGGGGCCGGGGTAAAGGCCATTTACGTGCCAAATCTTGATGATGTTGCGAAGGAGATATCTTGTCGTATACAACCAGGAGACGTGGTGATGACTATGGGTGCAGGTAACGTATGGCAGGTGGGGGTGGAATTGGTTTCTATTTTGAAGGACAAATATAATGGTAAGGGCGTTAACTGATGGGGCCATTAGGTATGAACATCCTTTAAAACAATACACTTCATTTAAGGTGGGAGGTTGCGCCGACGTGTTTGCCGAACCTTCCGGCCTGTTTCAGCTCCAGGAGGTCCTGCGTTACGGGAACGACAGTGGGTTGAATATATCTGTATTAGGCAAGGGTTGCAATATTTTGATCTCGGATAACGGTGTAAGGGGTTTGGTGGTGCATTTGTCTGGCAAATTTTTTAACAGGATAGAGCAAAGAAACCCTGAGGTTATAGTTGGGGCCGGCGGTGCAAGTCTGCCGGGGCTGATTTGTCAGGCGGCCCGCTGGGGGCTGGAGGGGTTAGAACCGCTTGTGGGTGTGCCGGGCAGCTTGGGCGGCGCTGTGGCGATGAATGCCGGCGGCAAGTACGGCACCATTGGAAGCTGTGTGACAGGTGTGACTACGGTGGGATACGACGGCGAGTTGCATCATTATAAAAGAGATGAAATTAATTTTGGCTACCGCCACTCAAGCTTGTCAGACCAGATAATACTGGAAGTAGAGTTAGAATTAAAGCGCGGAAACGGAGAGGCCATCACAAAGCGAATGTCGGATATATTCCAAGAAAAGAGTATGACTCAGCCGCTGAATTCCAAAAGCGCTGGATGCATCTTTAAGAACCCGGAGGGTTACAGCGCAGGCGCATTGATTGATAAGTTGGGCCTTAAGTGCATGAGTGTGGGGGATGCTGTGGTATCGGGCAAGCATGCGAACTTTATAATTAACCAGGGTTCGGCAACGGCTTCTCAAATCTTGGAGCTTATCTATAGGATAAGGGACGAGGTGCAGAAGCGACTTGGTCTGATATTAGATATGGAGATAAAGATATGGTAACGGGACAGGTTTGCCTTCCCCCTGTAAGTAAGCCTGTTTTTACGCCGGGCGGACTGGCCGGCATGCGTGTGGCGGTGCTGATGGGGGGTATTTCTTCCGAGAGGGAGGTTTCCCTTTCTTCCGGCCGGGCTGTAGTAACCGCCTTGGAAAGAGCGGGTTGTATGGTAGTTCCCATCGTAGTTAACGATGAGGAGGTAAGGGAACTGGACGGCCTTGACGTAGATGTAGCGTTTATTGCTATGCACGGTTATTTCGGGGAAGACGGCGGTATCCAAAGGCTGCTGGAGTCCAGGGGCATCCCCTACACTGGCTCCGGTGTGCATCCCAGCATGGTTGCCATGGACAAGGTAGAAACAAAGTGGGTCTTTATCATGTCCGGACTGCCGACACCAGAATTTATGATGCTGAGACTGGGCCAGCCCTTGCAGGAATTGGAAGGATTTATCGTTGAGAAACTGCCTATGCCGCTTGTGGCTAAACCATCCAGGAGCGGTTCCAGTGTGGGCGTGTCCATCATCCACGACGTCTCGGAGATATCCCGGGCATTAGAGACCGCGTTCCAACACGATCAAAAGATAATTATTGAGAGATACGTTCGGGGCAGGGAGCTTACCGTGGGGATACTGGATGATGCGGCATTACCTGTCATTGAAATACGACCCGCAAGAGAGTTTTACGACCTTAGCGCAAAGTACGAGGACAAGGGCACATGTTACATAACTGCCCCTGACATCCCAAGGGACGTTTACGGTGAGGCGCAGCGGCTGGCGCTTAGGGCGCACCACAAGATTGGTTGTTCGGGGTTTTCCAGGGTTGATATGATGCTGAGCGAAGATATGGAATTGTTTCTCTTGGAGGTTAACACGATCCCCGGTTTTACTGAGAGGAGCTTACTTCCAAAGGCAGCCGAGGCTGCGGGTATAGGCTTCCAGGAGTTGTGCAGGAGAATTATATTGTTGGCGCAGAGAGAGTCCGTCAGCGTTAAGAAGAATGAGAATCCCAGTTTTGTAGGTGTATAAGATGAAAGCTATCGCAAGGGACAGAAACGTGACGAAGATCGAGAGGTTTAAGGCGGCGATAGATTCGATATATTTTCACGCTTCTATACTTGTCCTGTGTATCGGGCTTATAGGTTGGGCGACTTACGAAGGGTGGAGACAGCTTACTGTCTTGGATGACTTCACCGTGCGCGAGGTGTCGTTCACCGTCTTTCCTACTGATGGGATAAAGCCCGGGTTGTTAAAAGAGGTAAGGAACTCGCAGGGTCTGATTGGGAGGAACCTATTTGAAACAAACCTTACACGGAAAGTGGCTGAAAAGTTAGAAAGAAATTCATGGGTTTTAAAAGTCCATTCAGTGAAGAGGGTATTCCCCGACAAACTCAGCGTAAATCTTGAACTGAGGGGACCGTCTGCGGTTCTAAGGAAAAACGGTACGTTCTATCTCCTGGACGACGAGGGAGTGGTACTCCCCGATGGATACTATTCTTGGCCGTTGGACCAGGGTAACACCCCCTATATACAGTCTGTGCACGTAAGGAAGACTCCAAGGCCTGGAGAGTGCTTAGATGACCCGGGGATCAAGGCCGGCATAGAACTTGTAAAGTTCCTGAAGAAAAATAATGCGCATAGACTGCTGGGGGTAAAGGTTGTGGATGTGAGCAATGTCGGTCTGGGAAGGACGAATGGTGAGAGCGACATAGTTCTTTGGACAAAGGACGGTATGGCAATAAAGTGGGGTTGTCCGGTGGAGTGCCAGCAGACGAACGAACTCTCTGACAGTGAGAAGTTAAAAAATCTCTACAGTGTGGTTAAGGCGGAGGGCTCGAAGCTGGACCACATGGAATACGTAGATGTGAGATGGAAAGCTCCACGGGGGAAGCTGCGTTAGATAAATAAGGCGTTAGGTGAAGTGCTTTAAGTGATATTGGATTTATCCGCCTCGTCTCCGTTTGCCTTGTGGGCAAACGGGTTGTTCGTCAAGTGCGGACAAAGATAAGAGAGAAAAGCCACCCCTCACCTATGGCGAGGCGGATAATTTACCTTGGTGATGATCAGCCGTATAGGAACTATGTATAAGAGATAAGAGATTGTTTATCCGCCTCGTCTCCGTTTGCCTTGTGGGCAGACGGGTTGTTCGTCAAGTGCGGACAAAGATAAGAGAGAAAAGCCACCCCTCACCTATGGCGAGGCGGAATTTATTTTAGTGTTTCCCGAATTCGAGCGGTGTTCCTTTTCTGGTTGACAGTATGTATGCCTCCAGCGCCCGCATCTTTTCGCTGTTATCATCAAGTTTCGTGCCCTCCAGGGGGTTTTCAATGCACCAGTTTATCATGTCCCTCAGCAAGGCCGCCTTTTTGAGTTGTGTTTGAAACTTTGGGTATGTTTCCGGGTGGGTATTTGCCCCATCAGGGTGGCACATGTCGCAAGAGATGCCGTTAGTGCCAAGCTCCGGGGAATGAAATAGTGTATAGCCGTTCTGTATCATTTTGTTTAACTCGGACTCGAACGTCTCTTTCTCCCTGGGTGTGTGGGGGACATCCTTGTGGGCAAGAAGTTTTGAGGTCTTCAGGTCCTGGTACGCCGTAAGCAAGGTGCTTGCTACCATTTGAGCAATTGGCCTGGCCATGGGTCTGCCGGGTTCTGTTCCGTCGGCTGCAATTATCACCTTGGTCTCACCGTCGCATAGCTTGAACAGCCTGACCCCTTCCAGGTTGGATGGCAGGGCTTCTTTACAGGACATAGTCCCCAGATACCTTACCTCCGGCCGGGTCACGTCCGTATCGGCACTCACGCTATGCAGGACTAAAGTAAATGACATGGCCGCCGCCATCAAGAGGAGCAAACGATTGCGCTTCATGACAAGCCTCCTAAAAACCGTTCAGGGTTTATTTTAACAATTTGTGAGTTTGATAAAGCTGTGGGAAACAACTTGTATCGTGTCGTCCCCATAAGATTTCTAGTAGGACGGTCCCGGCTCTAACTGGCCAAGGCCGTGGGTTATCCATAATCGCTCTATGTCATCGTAGGTTACATATCGTGGTTTACGTGACCACAGATTGTATGTGATGTTTGCCTGTCCGTTTGACATCACGTCTAACGTCCCGTCTCCACAGCCGTCAAACTGGTCGAATGGGTCTGCCCTGTCCATCTGTATGGTGAGTTTCGGGACACCCTCTGGCGGATATGGCCATGGCCAGGCCGTCGAGAGCATACCATGAAACGTGATCTTACCCAGCTGGTTTAGCAGTAGTTGATGTGTGTGCCCGTGGACGACCGTAGCCGTGTCAAACTTCCAGAGTATGTCCTGCACCTGTTCTGCGTCTTCTGTCCAGAAATTCCACGGCCTGTAGTATTTGTAAAGGGGTGAGTGAGAGAAGACTACCAGCGGTATTGACCTGTCGTATTTCGAGAGGTCCTCTTTCAGCCACTCTCTCTGTTCCTTACCGACCATGAACGGCTTTCCTTTGGGATTGTCGAGTTGGGCCATAAATTTCATTCTCTCCATGGGCGTCATCTTCGGCTCGGTCCAATAGTCCTCGACTATGACGCTGTTCAGCACCACGAAATGGACCCTTTTATGGTCGAATGAATAGACGTCCTTCCCAAACAGCTCTCTCCATTTCTCACCCATGTCGAAGTACCAGTCATGTTCCCCTACCATCATCTTGACCGGTGCCTTAAGTTGACCTAGGAGTTCTTTCCCAAGTTCAAGTTCTCCCGGCTGGCCTAGCTGTGCCAAATCGCCCCCGTACAGGATAAAATCAGGTTGCGGGTTAAGGCTGTTCATGTCGTTTACAGCCTTTTCGACCGCCCGGATAAAGCGCTTGTTCAGCTTTCTTTCATATAGGTGCGCATCGGAGACGTAAGCGAAGGTGAACGGCGTGCGTACCCCTTCGTGCGCCGCGGCGTCTAGATTGAATACACCCAGAGACCCCAGGGCGGTTGTAGACGCCGCCACCCTGAGGAAATCACGACGGCTTATCAGTGTGTTTTTTGTTTTCTCCCCGGCATTCATAAGACCTTGTCCTCCAAGGTAGATGGTTTAAGGCAAGCAGAATCCTTTGGCAAAATATTCTAGCTGACTAATTCCACCTTCCAATTCTCGTTGACCCAGAGACCGATCACGTTTACGGGTAGTGACCACGACTGTATCTTGTTTACGGAGTCCCGTATATCTCTCCAGTGCCCTTCTTTTGAGACGGGATTTCCTTTACAGTCGTGGTGTCCAACAATGGCTACGGTCTTGGATGCATGTTTCTCGACCGAGATCAAGACCGCCGATTTTATGTACTGACACATTGTGTCCCCGCGGGATATGATTCCGTCCGGGCCAGGCGCTGTAATCATGTCTACGTAACTTACGTTGCAGGTATTTTTCATATAATCGTACACCGGTTCCTGGACGCGCCCGTCTATGCAGTTGATTGCAGTGCAGAACGTGCCGTGCTCTTCACCCAGAACGTCTATCCCGAAGCCTAATAAAGGGGTGAGTATAACCGATGCAGAGACTGCCTTTATAAAATTGCGGCGTGTTATTACCGATGATTCCAAAATTTCCTGTTTCCCCACGGTGTTTCTTCTCCTGTTGCCGTATTATTTATGGTTAGGGCCAGGATTTGTCCTGGTGTTGCTTCTGGTGTAATGCGTAAGTTTGTATTTTCATACTGCACCTGATACATTACGTCGTTGGTTTTATCAGTTGGTCAATGTTACTGCTTGTCAGGGATTTCAGAAACTCTACCAGTGCCTGTTTTTCTTCTTTCGTCAGGTTTAGCGGCCTCATTTCTCCAGAGAGATAAGGGTTGGGGTTCCCTCCCTTATCGTAGAACTCAACTGCTGCCTCCAGGGTAGGTTCGCTGCCGTCGTGCATGTAGGGGGCAGTGAGGGCGATGTTGCGCAGGGTCGGGGTCTTGAAGGCCCCTTTGTCTTTATCCTCTTTCGTCACGTCATAACGGCCCATGTCTGGATTTGGCTTGTCCATACCGACGCCCAGGTTATGAAATTTGTTGTCGGTGAAGAGGGCATAGCTGCTGACAAACTCATGGCAGGTGATGCATCGGCCCTTTCCGTTGAAAATCTCAAGCCCCTTTTTCGCCTGGTCGCTTAGGGCGTTTTTGTCGCCGCCGTACGTATATCGGTCGAAGGGTGAGTTACCGGAAAGGAGCGTCCTCTCGAACGAGGCTATGGCCTTGGCAATGTTGTCTATGGTGATTTCTCCCCCAAAGACCTTTTGGAAGTCCTCGCGATACTCTTGTATGCCCTTAAGTTTTTCCACCACGGCATCGTGCGAAGGCATACCCATCTCTACAGGGTTTATAATGGGGCTTTTTGCCTGTTCTTCCAGGGTGAGTGCGCGGCCGTCCCAGAACTGCAGGTCGTAGTTGGCGGCGTCAAGCGAGGTGGGCGCACTCCGGGTGCCCTTTTGTCCATTTATCCCTGTGGACACGGGGCCGGCATCGGCAAAACCCTTCTGGGGGTCGTGACAGGTGGCACAGCTTACGGTGTCGTTAGCGGAGAGACGCTTGTCGAAATACAGCTTCCTTCCAAGGGCCACCTTCTCAGGTGTGATGGGATTATCGCTAGGGACGATGGGTTTGGGCACTCCGAGCGGGAGCGGATACTCCTCAGCCTCCAACACCGGGGAAAATGCAGATAGGAAAGTAATAATGAATGTAAGAAACAGATTCCTTGTATGTAATGACATGCCCACCCCTTTTGACAGGAATTGTTTTTAGCTTAAGCTAGAACATGGGAAAAATCAAGCCTAAAGCGATGCTGTTTTTCACTGCTGGGAGAAGTTTCGTTGTTTACCTCAGTTCTTAGAAGTTCCTGTAGGCAATGGCCTTCTCGCCTATCCACTTTAGGTGTAATTTTTCACAATTTTGGCAACAAATTTAATCCATAGGGGCACGACATGTCATGCCCCCACCATGTAGTGGGTCCGCCAGTGCCCATTTTTATTATGTGAACCCACCTTAAAATAGTATAATAAAGTTTTTATAAACCTTGCTCTAATATCTTCTGTCATTCTGAACGAAGCAAATAGTCTAGTAATACTAAAATGAGATTGCTTCGGGGCTTTGCCCCTCGCAATGACGGGTGGTTTGTCATTCTGATCGAAGCGGAGTCACGCCAAAGGCGGATGCGCCTCTGGCGCAAATCTAATCCGTTATGTAGCGTGGCAGCTTGCTGCCACGTTCAATTCGCCTTAGGCGGAGAGCAAGCTCCAACGCTACATTTCGGTTGTTTTTCAGAGATTTCATAATGTGAGACCTCTGAAAAAGTAGCAAAATTGAAGGTGTAAATGTAGCCGCACCCTTTATGGGTGCGCATAACGCAGGCTAAAGCCTGCGGCTACCCATTGAATTGATGATTAAACTACTTTTTCAGAGCTCTCAATGTAATGCGTTACGGCGTATTTACTCTTAGGTTAAATGGAGACAAGAAAATCTCATGGCAAGAAGGCCCAAGATAAAGATTACCATTACTGAACAGGTGCGGCCTGCACCATGCCACAGGGGGCACAAGGTGGGCCAGACGTTCGACTTCGACACGGAGCGGGGTAAGCTGTGTCCTATGGTAATGCACGTCCTGTTTCCGGCAATAGACATACTGAGATACGGCGGTTCCTTCCCCTGGTCTGACAATCCCCACAAGGCGGCCTTTGCCTGTCCCGACCCAAAGACCCTCCTTGTCTTTGAGATAAATAGAATGGACGGGTAGTGCAAAAGCAGTAAGAGACCTGAAAAAGTGTTCAAACTGTATTGTTTTTGGATTGGCAGAAATTTCCTTTGCAATATGCTTTTACGAAACCTTTTGTAGGGGCTTGATTTATCGTAGGGACAGGTCTTTAGACCTGTCCATATCGGACAGACCTGAAGGTCTGTCCCTACGGAGCAGATACGATATCATGTCACAAGCCGAACATTAAAGGCTTAGTCCTTGACAACTAATATGTCTTGGGTTATACGTACGCTGTAAACTTGCTGTGAGGGGGGGTCGCAGGTATATACAACCTTGGGAATTAAGACTGCAAAGGACTCCTTAAGCTATCACTTCGTCGGACTCGGCGGCAGCGGCATGAGCGCCCTTGCCCAGGTGCTGAGAGCAAGGGGGCATAGGGTAAGCGGTTCGGACAGGAATCTGGATAGGGGGTTGAACCAGACCCTGTTTCGAAAACTCTCCCAACTCGACATAAGGTGCCTGCCCCAGGACGGTTCAGGCCTGAAAGAAGGCGTTGATATAGCAGTGGTTTCCACCGCCGTAGAGGAGACCAATCCCGACATTAAGATGGCCCGCGAGAGGGGCGTCCCCGTTGTAAACCGCGCTGTCCTGCTTTCCGTCCTTTTCAATGACCTTCAGGGTGTTGCCGTAGCCGGCACCAACGGAAAGACCACTGTGACTGGTATGGTCGGCTGGATACTGGACAGGGCCGGTCTCGACCCAACCATAATAGTGGGGGGAACAATCAAGAATTACTCTAGCAGTTCCCACCTGGGAAACGTTCGCATAGGCCGCTCCGACATAATGGTCATAGAGGCGGATGAGAGCGACGGCAGTCTTATCTACTACAGACCGGAGTTGGGTGTTATTACAAACATCACAAAAGACCATAAGCCCATGGAGGAACTGCTCATGCTGTTCTCGACCTTTGCGGAGGGTTCCTCTAAGTTGGTAATAGGCGCCGACTGCCCGGTGGCGAAGAGCATTAGATCCATACCGAAAGAGACCATCACCTTTGGCGTCAGTGAAAGGGCACTTTTTAGGGCAACGGACGTGATATGCAAGGGGTGGAGTTCTTCCTTTAAAGTAAATGGCGTGGACTTCGAGTTAAATCTGCCTGGCCGACACAACGTTATGAACGCCCTGGCGGCCATATCCTCCGTCCACCTTCTGTCGGTCCCCCTTGAGGTCTCTGCAAATGCCCTGAAAGATTTCAAGGGCATGAGCCGCAGGCTCGACTTGGTCTGCGAGATAGACGGCATTAAGGTCATAGACGACTTTGCCCATAACCCTCAGAAGATAAAGGCGGCCATTGATTCGGTGAGGCTGGTTTCACGCAGGATACTGGCAGTCTACCAACCTCACGGCTACTCCCCCACACGTTTTCTGAGGGAGGAGTTTATACAGGTATTTTCAGAGGAATTGTCCGAGGATGACGTTCTGTACATGCCTGAGATATTTTATGCCGGCGGTACCGTGAACAGGGACATATCTTCGCTGGACATAGTGGAGTCCCTGACGGCTCGGGGAATTAAGGCACACTTCATCCCGGACAGGAGAGAGATTATAGGGCACGTATGCGCGGAGGCAAGGCTGGGGGACGCAGTCCTGGTCATGGGTGCGCGGGACGATACCCTGACGGACTTCTGTCAAGAGATTGCGGCCTCACTTGCGGGAAGGAAGGCCGAAAAAGGGCTCATTGTTGAGGGAGGGGTCGGCAGGGGCTGAGAATTTTATGGTGTTTTTGTAACAGATGCGGGTTCTGAATAAGACTCTTACCGTATCTTAGGCCGCGTTTCTACAGGTCGTTTCTCTTGAGGTGTTCTATTAGACTGCGATAGAACCTTCTCTTGTCGAAATTAGCTATAAACTCCAGGTCGAACTTCCATCCGATGAAGTTCAGATGGTCCGCACTGAAGTTACCCATATACTTGACGCCGTTGTCACCGTCTTGCCACTTGGCGGAGCGTACGGATACCAGGCCGTCATTTTCACCTTCTTCCTTAATTAACAGGTCGTAAAGGGGCCATAAGAGGGG
>Ga0156080_108_pt2 | contig 22240 bp, 19 predicted proteins | sample RifCSPlowO2_02_FD_107733 | JGI IMG/M metagenome (GOLD analysis project Ga0156080, IMG submission 107733) | Planctomycetes bacterium RIFCSPLOWO2_02_FULL_50_16
CCTTCTCTCCCCCGCCACCAGCTGGTAGCCGTCCTTGACGGGTCTGACCAGTATCGGCTGGAGGATTCCGTGCTCCCTTATGGACTCCATAAGGGATTTTATGGCCTCCGGCGCAAAGTCCCTACGAGGCTGATGAGGATTTGGCTGAACGCTCCCTGGATCAATCTGTAGTGTACCGCTACTCGCCTCTGCCTCAACAATGTTCCCGAGGAGCGAATCCAGGCCCCTGCCGAGCTTTCCCCTGTCCAACATAATTTTTTACCTCCGGCATTCATCTCAGCCTCCCCTCGCCGCAAAAGTATAACAAAATAACATCCTGCGTCAATATTAAAACCTCGCATGTTTATTTGATTAACCCTTACTATACAATATATTGTATTATTAAGACTTCTACTATCTATATGTTGTATTTCTAGGTTCAAATTTTTTCGCTTGAAAAGACACATATTTATTGCTAAACTGTTCCAAATCCAGGCAGGTTACAGAGGGGGGCAATTATTTATGAAAGAAGCGATCGCCGGCACGGACAGTAAAAAAAGATCACTCGATCTAGTGGAGCGGGAGGTAAGGGAGAGGCTTGAAAAATGGGTGGCCGGCACTCCTTACCGCTTCAACCCCGAGACCTCGATTGTTGACACGATAATACGCGGCATTGCCATAAGAAAGATAAAGGCGGGTGATGAATACTGTCCCTGCAGGGTACTTACCGGCGACGTCAAAAAAGATGCCAGGGTCGTCTGCCCTTGCGTCTTTTCTAGGGCTGAGATTGAAAACGACGGGATATGCCTCTGTCATCTTTTTGTGGGGCCTAACTATAAGGGCTGATCAGTTCCTCAAGCCCACCCCATAAGTTCCCTTATCTTTTCCCCGATATCGTCCGACTGCACCAACGCCTCTCCCACGAGTATCGCATCTACTCCCGCATCTTCTAGGAGTCTTACATCCGCCCTCGTCTTGACACCGCTTTCACTCACAACGGTCCTGCCGTCGGGGATAAGCGGTCTGAGCTTCGAGGTGGTTGCCAGGTCAATCTTGAACGTCTGCAGGTCTCTGTTATTTATTCCTATCAGCGTGGCAGGCGTCTTGAGCACTCTTTTTAATTCTTCTTCCGTATGCACCTCCACCAGAGAGCCAAGCCCCAACTGGCCGGCGGCGCTCAGAAGCGCATTCAGCGTCTTGTCATCGAGTATGGCGGCGATCAAAAGTACGGCGTCCGCACCGCTCGCCCTGGCCTCGATGATTTGGTACCGGTCTATGATGAAGTCTTTGCGGAGAAGGGGCAGTTTTACCGCCCTTCTGACGGCCTCCAGGTGGGCAAGTTTTCCGTGGAAAAATTTCTCGTCGGTCAGAACTGATATTGCAGAGGCACCACCTTCTTGGTACTCTAAGGCAATCTGCGAGGGATTCATGTCGCGGCGCAGGACGCCCCTGGACGGTGAGGCCGCCTTTACCTCGGCTATCAGTCCAATGCCCCCGGAGGTCCTTGACGCGGTCTTCAAGGCGGCTTCCAAGTCGTAAGCATCGGGAAGACCCGAAAGGACCGTCTCGAGTTTTTTCAGGGGGTATTGGTCTTTGCGCTGAGACACCTCAAGGAGTTTGTGTCTATATATCTCGTCAAGTATCACAGAGCGGATTTTATCACTGAGTACCTTACAAGGCAACGTAAAACGATAACATAGAGTAATCATGTCAGCTTGCGGCAGGGCGCTTCTACTAACCGTTATCTTCCATTCTCTCTTACTACTTTCACCCACGATGGGCGACACACCAGGCGAGACCCCCGGCCAAGAGGTTTTAACGAAAGGGCAGTTGGTCAATGCGGTCTTCTCATGCATTGGAAAATACTACATAGACTTCAACCAGCTAAAGGTCCACGAGGTGCTGAACGACGCAATGAAGGGGGTAGAAAGGACAGTCCCCAATTTAATGGTCTCCGTGGACACGCACGACGTAAAGGTTCAGATAGATGGAACAAACAAGACGTTTGAGATTGGGGGGATTGCCTACTGGGCAGACCTTCGAGACCTGCTCAAGGAAATCCTGCTCTTTATCGAGTCGAGCGGGAAGTGTTCCGTTCCGTTCAGTGAACTGGAGTACGCCGCGCTCAGCAACGTGCTCAGTGGGTTTGACCCCTACAGCAAGCTTTACCAGCCGAGAGACTTCCAAAGGGCCGAGAATTTGGGCACAAGCAGCTTCGTAGGGCTTGGGATGGACATCGAGTTCAGAGAGGGCTCGCTCGCCGTCATAGAGATCTATGAAAACTCCTCTGCCCAGCGGGCGGGGCTACAGATAGGGGACAGGATTATTGAGATAGACGGCGAGCCTGCACAAAAGATGAGCCTCAGAGAGGCGCTTCAGAGGATGTCTGGCCTTGAAGGCACAAACGTTGCCGTCTCCATCGTAAGAGACAGTAAAATAAAGAGTTATGTCCTTGAGAGACAGCGGGTCGAGGTGAAAAACGTGATACCCGTCTTGCTGAAGGGGGACATCGGATACATAAGAATAAGCAACTTTCAAGACGGTACGTTCAAGTCGGTAGTGCAGGCGCTGGAGGGACTGAAGAAGGAAGCAAACCTGAGGGGACTGGTAATAGATTTCCGCGGAAACTACGGCGGGGTATTGGATGAAATCATCCGTGTAGGAGACCTGCTCCTCTCGTCCGGCATCCTTAATATAAAGCTGAGCGTCGAAAAGGGGTACCCGGACTTCGTAAGGGCTAAACCCTCGGGTAACAGGGAAGAACACTATCCCTTGGTTGTCTTGATTGACGAGGGCAGCGCATCGGGCGCAGAGATACTGGCGGCGGCATTCAAAGAAAACGGCAGGGCCATAATACTGGGCGAACAGTCCTTCGGCAAGGCATGCATCCAACAGGTGTTCGCGCTGAAGGGGCAATATGCAGTGAAACTGACGACGGCCAGGTATTATACCCCCAACGGACGCTACATCCAGTACGTGGGTCTTGCGCCCGACGTGCTCCTCATACCGATAAAGGTTGACAGAGACAACCCCACCCTTACCAGACGCGTGCACTACCTGAACGAGGGTCTTATAAGGAACAGAATAGAGAGACCCCCTGGTGAGGAGAAGCCCCTCGCCAGTCTCGTTTACCTTGAGGGGGAGCACTCTGCCAACAGGTCAGACCCCGAGAGCGACGACCAGGTACAGTTGGCAAAGAGGCTTATAGAGGAAAACGCTCTCATCGGTGGAGCGGTCTGGTGGGACGAGTGTAAACGCGTACTGCGGCAGGTGCAAAAGGAGGAGGAGGAGAAGACAGTAAAGGCCCTGAAAAGGCAGGGAATAGATTGGTCGTCAGGGATGCCCGAAGGCATACCGGTCCCGACCGCCAGGATAAATCTTGCTAAGGAAATCAATGAGGTAGATGCAGGAGGGGCCATTGACATCACCGTAAGCGTCGAGAACCGCGGAGACGGCACGCTTTACAGGGTGCTGGGTAGGAGTTCTTCGACCAACCCGGCCTTTGACGGCCTTGAGTTCCCCATCGGCGTGATAGAACCCGGCCGGAGCCGCTCTTACACCCTAAAGGTGGACGTACCGGAAGACTCACTGGACAGACGGGACGAGATGGTAATAAAGTTCACCGAGGATAACAGCTTTGAGCCTCCGTATCTCGCGGCGTGGATTACCACCTGGGCACAGCCCACACCCGCCTTTGCCTACTCATATCAGATTTCAGACGATGCGGGAGGTAGATACGACGGTCTTATACACACGGGTGAACACATCGCGGTTACACTCTCACTGAGGAACATAGGAGAGGGACACTCTAAAGACACGGTAGTCATGCTGCGGGTGCTGTCTCCCGAAGGAATAAGCATAGATAACCCCAGGGCCAAGCTGGGTCTGCTGAAGGCCAAAGAGGAGAAGACCGCCAAGTTTGGATTCAACGTCGGGGATACGCCGGCTGAGAGTCTCGTGCTCGAGATAATCGCTGCGGACATCAACCTGGGCATAAACCTCGTGAGTACGATCTCACTCCCGATTGAAAAAAAGCATATCGAGATACAGCCCTATTCGGGCATCCTGAAGGTAACGACCGGGGGCGCAAAGGTGTACGGCGGCAGGTCAGAGACGTCGCCCGTGCTCGCCCCCCTTGTTGAAGACAGCGTCATCAAGGCCAACGGACGGGTGAACGCCTGGTTCCGCGTACCCCTTACGGGCGGACTCACCGGCTGGGTGAGGGTGCAGGATATAAGCGAAATCAATGATAAAACGAGCGCTGCCGAGGCGGAGGAAATAACACCCGTATCGTTCCTCCCCTTCAGACCGCCCATTGTTACGCTGAGGGAAGGGGTATTAACCTCAAAAAAGGGGTCTATTGACCTGAAGTTCCACGTCGAAGACGACCAGGACGTCAGGGTCGTATACGTAATGGTGAACGACGTCAAGGTCTTCTATGAATACAATAAAGACCCCACCGACGAGTGTGACTTTACCGCCGAACTCCCCATTGCCGAGGGCCTGAACCTTGTCCGTGTAATAGCCTACGACAACCAGGGCCTCTCCACAGAAAAGCCTTTTGTGATTACGGGGATTTAGCGCAGTAGTTTTTTGCAACAAAATTATAAAAACTCTGTAGTTGCCCGATTTATCGGGCCTGATCCGATTGTAGCTGCTCGATTTATCGAGCTTAAAAGCCCCATAAATGGGGCAACTACACTAAAAATTTCTGGACCACGATTGTAGTCGCCCAATTCATTGAGCAGTTTATACATTAGAAAATACAATTGTAGTTGCCTGATTTATCAGGCAAAAAGAATTAATGAGAAAGATTAAAAACATCCGATTAAAAGGTTATGATTATTCCACCAACGGCGCCTACTTTGTAACCATCTGTTCCAACGACAAACAACCGCACTTCATAAAACTGGAAGATAATATAACGGCAGCTATAAAGAAATTAGATTATATTGAAGGGGTGAAGGTGGACTACTTCTGCATCATGCCTAATCATTTACATCTTATTGTGATCCTAAATAACTGTTCTATACCATTAGGTAAAGTTGTGCAGCGTCTAAAGGCACGGATAAGTAAAGAAGCGGGTTTTAAGGTTTGGCAGCCAAATTACTATGAACATGTCATTAGAAACGAAAAGGCCCTGGGAAAGATTAGGGAATATATTAAAAACAACCCGATGAAAGAGATAATAGAATTTGACCAATTTTACAGCACGTAGTTGCCCGATTTATCGGGCTGCAACCGGAGTTGTAGCTGCTCGATTCATCGAACTTGAAAGCCCCATAAATGGGGCAGCTACTACTTTTAAAGATGGTGCGTCAAGACGCACCCTACCAAAAATCTCGCGCCCTACCCAATAAACTGTGGTCTTACGTCACAACGCGGGCCTTTTTCTTCTCCCTCAGCATCTCGCTAAAACCCTCGATGCGGGTGGCGAACTGGCCGGGCATGTAGCTGCCCTTGTCCACGTAGTCGCCGTCGAGGCTCAGTAACGGATAACCCGCTCGTTCAAGCTCCCTCTTGATTGCGGGCACCTGGGCGTTGTTCCTGCGGCAGCCCCATTGTGAGAAGAGGATTATCCCGTCTGTCTTATACTTCTCGGCAAGCTGTTTAACGATGCCAACCCGTCTCTCCGTGGGCCCGTTCCAGTGTATGGAGATAAGTTTTTTCGCCAGGCTCTCATAGGGGTTATTTATGTCGAGGGCGTCCCAGTAGACATAGTTCTGTTCCTCGAATACTATCCTGAGGCCGAGTTTATCCTGGATAAACGACATAAGTTCCTGGCTAAAGTAGTGTTTGCCCTCAAGCCACAGGATTCTCAATTCATCCCCTGCATTTTTATAGTCGGGAGATTTCTCTCTGGACGCTACGGCTTCCCTCAACTCTTGCGCCAGCCGCGCATAGAATTCCTCGCCGTCTTCAGAACCCAGCAGGACATGGCTTGAAAGCATGAAATCGAGGGCGCTGCTGCCCTTGAGTGGTGAAGCCGGGTTTGTCCTCAAATCATTTACCTTAAGCATCAATTCGCGAGTCCTGTTCGAGCACTCGAACGTCTTTCGCAGGGATTCAATCTCCAGACGTCTACCCGTCACCTCTTCCAGAACCTCTACAAGATACTCCAACTGCCTGGCGACGTACGCAACCGTTTCCTCCGTCACTTCCATCGGTACGTTCAGGGTAACCAACCTCTTGCCCGTCAGGGACTCGCTGACGTTCATACTCTTCATGCCGCTGTCACACAGAACGGTGTTTCCGGCAAGCAGTATAGGCTCGGGCAGCAGTCCCCTGAAGCCACAGCCAAGCGCAAGCTTATAGAGGCTGCACACGTCCGTAGGTATATCCTGTGAATCGGACTCGAGGAGAGATTTGGGGGCAAGACCAAAATTCGTGTACAAGGCAGCGATCACTTCCAGGGGAAAGGGAATCACGTCCATGGCGTAAAGGAGTTCGGAGGGGATAAATATGGTAGTCCAAACGGTATCCCTAGTGTAGGCCCTGTACAGGTATCGCACGGCAGCTCGGCGCTGAAAGTTCAGGGCCTTAAGCTCTTTAGTCGGATCATCCCTAAGTAAAAATTGGAGACCCCATAGAAATTGCCTTAGCGCCCAGGGCGTGAGCCTCCTTACAAGTGTGGTCTTATACGTATCAATTAGATGTGTCGTACCACCACCCCCAGACATACCCTAATGTACCTCTTTTCAAATCTTCACCATCCGAGAGCTCTGAAAAACCCTGTATAATTGTCATTCTGAGGGAGTGCAGCGACCAAAGAATCTAGAAGTAGCGTCCGATCTCCGTATCGGACGTACTATAACCAAATGTAGTTGCTCGATTCGTCGAGCCTATGAGATGCCCCATGAATGGGGCAACTACAGACAAACGTATCACGTCTGGTGCGGAGACCAGACGCTACAAAAAACGGATTCTTCACCCCGCTCAGAATGACAGGAAAGAAACTCTCCAAAGCCTGCGCTAATACCACCTACACGAGGGGCATCCACCCTATCTTTCCGGCTTCGGGTATCCGGCAAACACCTTCCTGTTATATTCCGGCTTGGAGATGTGCTTCCAGCGGTAGTCGAATATCTTCCACCTTGATTTGTACGGGTATTGATTCCACTCAGGTATGGGCTGATACGGCTCGGTATTTTTTATCCTGAAAATGGCGAGGCCGTAATGATATTCCTTCTTATAATACATTGCGTATCGAGTATACACCTCGACCACTCCGTTTGACAGCATCCGGTATCCGTCTATCTTCGAGGTCTGCCACAGCGCCTTAGACGGCTCCTCGTAGGGCTCACCACTCATACGGGCGTGGGTCTGGTCAATTAGCTTTTTATTCTTCTCCCAGGCCTCTTCCCAGGTATACACCTTTTCGGGGAACTGCAGGTTTACCTCGCTGTAGTCGTCCCTGTCGGTAACGGCCTCCCAGAGCGTCATGGCCTTTTTGTGGTTTCTTATCCTGTCGGCGTTAAAGATGGCGTCATATACGCCAATAAAGTCTTCTATCAACTTGCTGAGCTGGCCCTCCGGGCCGCTTGGGGCCTCATACTGAAAGCGTATGTCCGGCGGACTGATAAGAGCCGGCGCAGGAAGACCGCTTGGGGGATAGGTGTCTTTCCAGCCCTCGTAGTCCTTGTGGGTGGCATCCTTCGAGAAACCGTGTTCCACCAGCGCCCAGGTATCGCCCGACCTTCTATAGACCACGCGGTACGAGTAATCCAGCAGCCTCCACCTCCAGAAAAAGAAGTGTGAGAGGCCCGTCACGTAGACATAGAGCACCCGCGCATTCACGTCCACGTTCTCAAAATACGCAATGGCCTTTTTGGTCTGATGCGGCGGGAAATCACCGGCCATGGTAAAGGCGTTCTCGTATTTCTTTCCTTCCTCCGCCAGGGGCTCAATCTCGGGCTGATACCGGTCGTGGTATCTGCCGCCCGTGTCGGTGGCAAGGAAGACGGCAACGGGGATAGGAATCACTTTATCCGTGTTGTTTCTTATCTGGTAGGACCATACTACGTAGTTTCTGCCGCCATGTACTATATCTTCAGGCGTGCTGAATTCCAGGTCGCACTCACGCGCCCATGCGGCCGAGGCGAGGAAAGGAATGAGCAGGAGTGCATAAATAGATCTATGTATATACAACACGGCCTCCTTAATTACTTGTTGAGTACGTCAAGCGCCCTTGCCGTGTCGGACACCTTGATCACCGCCATGACCTCACCCTGCCTGGTGCCTTCGCGTGTTGATGCGCTGCAATATACGTATTCTACATTGACCCTGTTCTTCGCCAACCTTTGGGCAATGTCCGCCAGCGCCCCCGGCTCGTTCATCATCTCGGCCACTATTACCTCCGATTCCAGCACATCGTAGCCCCTCTCCTCGAGTATCGCCTTAGCCCTTTTCCAGTTGCTGACTACAACCCTAAGCTCCCCGGTGTCGCACATATCGGCTATCGAAAGAGCAATGATATTGACACCCGCATCCGCCAACGAAGAGCACACCTCCGCCAGTGTGCCCGGCAGATTTTCAAGGACTACTGAAAGCTGCTTGTCAAATAAGAAGTGCGACATTACCTACCACATAAAATTATTAATATTATATAGTTATATCTTTACTGAATCCTGAATAATCGTCAAGTCGAAAAATGTTTCCGGCGGTAGAGGGAAAAAATGCGCGCTCAACCAAACTCAAGGCCCTCTGCATCCGATTCACGGTTAACCGGAATCCATTCACGCCAAATACGTTGATTTTTTGCGCCAAGACCTATAAAATACGTCGTTTAAGGCCCCTGCAAGAGCCATCCCCATATCGTTATGTCATTCTGACGGAGCGAAGAATCCCGTAGAGGCACGTTGCAACGTGCCTCTAGCGACAATTACGCAGGGTTTTCAGGGCGCTGATAACATAAGACCGTGATAAATGCCAGGCATCTCGATAGGGTCTGGCAGGGGATGGAGTTTGTGGATATTACCGAAAGTGGACCGTAGATGTTCGGACTCGACACAATAAGCAGAGATAAGCACTGCCCCTGGGACTTGATGGACACCCTGAAGGTCTTTGCATTCTATTTCCTGATGCTGGGCCTGGGCGGCACCATTCTGCTTGCCGGGGTTAGAAAGCTTCTGGGTCAAGACCCAGTTATGGTCTACGGCACAAATGCAGTAGCGCTGTCGCTTTCTTTACTAACTAACAGCCTTACCTCTCTTTACGTCTTATATATCGTAAATGTACGCCGGGGACAGCCGCTGGCCGCCTTAGGAATCAGCATCTTGGACTGGAAGAAAAATTTGACCGGCGGTCTCACGCTTTACCTGGTGATCTTACCCATCATCCTCACCGCGGGCTTCCTGGTAGAACTTATGACGAAAAACGTGGGGGTTACACCCGATCACCAAGAAGTAGTAAACAGGCTTATGGAGGAAAGGTCTCCTGCAGGTATTATAGCCATCATTGCCTTTGGCGCATTTATCGGTCCCGTGGCGGAGGAGGTACTCTTCAGGGGTTTTTTACAGCCCGTGCTGAGGGGCATGATGGGGGGCATGAAAGCCATCCTTATCACCTCGCTCCTCTTTGCCATGGTTCATTTTAACGCCTATATATTTATGCAGATATTTATACTGGGTCTGCTCCTGGGCTACCTCTACGAAAGGACAGACACACTTGTGGCGCCCATATCGGTACACATACTGCACAATTCCGTGTCCCTGTGTGTCCTCCTCTGGATGAAACAGGGAGGGGAATTGCTCTGATGGGATTCAGAAAGGCAGAAGAACAACTTGAGATAATCCGGAGGGGCGTCATAGATATAGTCCGGGAGGACGAGCTGCTCGATAAGTTACGCAGGTCACGGGCAGAGAACAGACCCCTCAGGATAAAACTCGGCCTCGACCCCACGGCGCCGGACATCCACATAGGGAACGCCATCCCCATTCATAAGCTAGCCGCATTCCAGAAGTTAGGTCATACGGCCATACTAATCATCGGCGACTACACGGCCATGGTGGGTGACCCTACGGGAGCCAATAAGACCAGACCCATGCTCAGCAGAGAAAGAATTATGGCCAATGCCGGGACCTACCTCAACCAGATAGGCAAGATACTCGATACAGGCAAGATAGAACTTGTGTACAACAGTAAATGGTTTGAGAAGATGTCCTTCTCTGAAATTATCAATCTGGCCGCAAAGATAACGGTGGCCAGGATGATGGAACGCGACGATTTCACACAGCGATATTCCTCCGGAATCCCCATCAGCCTGCACGAACTCCTTTACCCGCTGATGCAGGGCTACGATTCTCTGATGGTAAAAAGCGACGTGGAGCTGGGCGGCACTGACCAGCTCTTCAACCTGCTGGTAGGCAGAGACCTCCAGAGGGACTGGGGGCTTGAGCCTCAGGTGGCCCTGACCACACCGCTCCTCGAGGGCACAGACGGACAGAAAAAGATGAGCAAGAGCCTGGGGAACTATATCGGCATAACCGAAGAACCCGCCCAGATGTTCGGAAAGGCGATGTCCATAAGAGACGACCTGATGAAGAAGTACTTTGTGCTGGCCACGGATTTGGACGAAAAGAGCGTAGACGAGCTGTTGCACCACGACGTACACCCCAGGGAGGCCAAGGCCGAACTCGCCAAGGCCATAGTCGCCAGGTACTGGGACACGGCTGCGGCCGAACGGGCCTCAGAGGAGTTCGACAAGGTCTTTAAGGAACATAAACTGCCTGAGGACCTGCCCGAAATCCTGCTCCCGAGAAACGAACTTAAAGACGGCAAGATATGGATTGTTAAACTCCTGGTCTCTGGCGGCTTCACAAAGACCAACGGCGAGGCCAGACGGCTGGTAGCCCAGGGTGGGGTCAGCATAAATGACGAAATCTTTAAGGACGCAGATGCAGAGATAAACATAATCCCCGGTATGGTGGTCAAGGTCGGCAAGCGCCGCTTCGCCAGGATAGGGGTGGGGGACTAAGCCATTCAGCACCCATTGAATGAAACATTACAGGGGCAATTCATGAATTGCCCCTACGCCTCCAACACTAACCTTTTACGAAAGGTGTTACTATAAAATGGGTACTACTTTTGAGATGTCTATGGGAATCTTCGGTCTCACCTTGCTGCTCGCCGCCTTCGTAATGGGCAACTTCTGGGGGAGGGGGCAGCACGTAATGCACTATCAGATAATGAACTTTATCGGCGGGTTTATCCTCGCCTGGTATGCGTTTCAGCTGAGGAATTGGGTCTTTGCCACGCTCGAAGGCATATGGGGTGCATTCGCCCTGGCCAACCTGGTAATATGCGTCCAGGCCAGAGTAAAAGGGGCAAAAGCCCTCCCACCCGACCCAAAAGGCACGAATAAAGGCGTCTCAAATAAATTAAGTAAATCGACAAAATCCAACTAACTGCGAGCCCATCCCCTGCGTGAAGAACCACACACAGATAGATAGGCAATCTGCGGGGCCTACCCCTACAATTTACGATATTATAATGCCAAGCCCACTAGCCTTTGTACACCCTTTCCAGTCTGGCAAGTTCCCTTTCCCTTATGACGCCGGTGAATCGGTAGATGTCTTCTACTCCGCGGAGGGCGTTGTATCCCTCCTCTACGGTCTTAACCGCCTTTGGACGGCCCAGGTATGACATCAAGAGCTTCATAACCTTAAACATAAAGGCGTTGAGCGGATGGCGGGAAAGCCGGTGCAGGGTGTTGACGCATTTGACAAAGAGCTCTATGTGGCGCTCGCGGTCCTTGCGGTTATTGCATGCGCGCAGTGCCTTCTCGTATGCGGCATCGGTTATCTCACCGATTTCATCAAGGTTCTGTGCAACAGACCGGTCAAGCTCTTCGCTAAGGCATCTCAGTTCCCAAAGTCTGGTGATTATGGTAACAGGCTCACCCTTGGGCCTCTCCATAAAATAATCGTACACCTTATTGAAGGTCTCGGTCGGTGCGTTAATGTCTTCCGGCGTGTAAATGGTGTCTAAAATAAAGGTGAGAAGTTTTTTAAAGCCTTCGTCTTCCATAAGGTCGTAATAGGTGTTCTTCAGCATGGAGGCCTGATACCGCCGCACCTCAACAAGCAGTTCATCGCTAACTGTTGCCATAATCCCCCCGGGGAGACATCCGTTCAACCCTCTGAGACATCAGTTTACCGTCTGTAGTTTTCCAGATCTTCCTGGGTCTTGAATTTGTGCAGCCTTTCCCCACGCGAGTGTGCAAGGGATTTAAGCTCCTTCGATGCCGAAAACAGGTCGTGACTCATCTTTGCGATCTGTTTCTGGTCAAGCGGCTCGAGCTCCCAGAGAAAATCAAAGACCTGTGTCCTCATATCTGCACTCAATTCGGGATAGCACTCCCGCATCTCTCCTTCCCTGGTCTGTCTGGTCTCATAGGCAGGCCTTCCGGCCCTCTCGAGGCGGCTATCTATGTATACGTTCCACAAATACTTGTAACGTCTGCGTTCACCCGTACCCCCCTCTGGTTCACGACCCTTTTTATACTTAAACTTCTTGTTTAATTGATCTGTCACGTGCATAAGTTCATGTAAGACTCGGCCTTCCAGGTTCTCCAGGGAATCTACTATCTCAAGCACCAGAGATTTCTTGGGGCTAAGATAGTTCATGTCCGTGGAAGAACCGGACGGAGTGTGTTTAATTAAGACCTCTTCCAGCTTATCACGCAGACCCAGCTCCCAAAGAGCCTCCTCAACACACTTACATATCCGGCCTTGGTTTTCAAAGCCTTTTTCAATGTCAACGACGGCAAATGTAGCCATAGTCTAAACCCCTCTTGTGAAGTATTATTGCGTTTTTACGATATTTACCACGGAGTTTTTCTTGAGCTCCCTTAAATACTCTTTCTTTTTCTTTAATGCCTCCTCTTTGAAGAGTCTGTCTTGTATTTCTTCCTGCAGGGTTTCAAAATCCGGTTCCTTGGCCTCCCTTACGTCCAGCGCCATAAGGATGTGCAGTCCATCGGTGGTTTCTACAATCTCACTTATTTCCCCTTTCTCCAGCCCCAGTGCGGCCTCCCGTATCTTACCCTTCATATTCAGCACCTCATCAAACTCCCATACCCCGCCTGCAGAGGCCCTGGGTCCCTGGGAGTATTCCTTTACAAGTCCGTCAAAACTCTCCCCCCTTACGGCCCTGGCCCTTATTTCTTCGGCCCGTTTCCAGGCCTCTTCCTTGGAGGGATAGGATGAGAACTTTAGCATTAACTGCATGATTTTCACAGACCTTTCTACGGCAAATTCGCTCCGGTGCTCTTGGTAGTAATTCCTTATATTTCCGGGGGAAATACTTATCTTGTCATACACAAACTCGTTCAAGAGTCTCTCTACCATAAGGTCGTCCTTAAGTTCTATCTTTTTTTCCGTAGGATTTATCCCATCCTTTATGGCAATCTCGTAGAATTTGCTGAGCGAGCCCACCTCACCCACGGCGTCGTCCAAAAATTTGTCCAGGTCCTTTTCCACCTCTTCCTTCATGTAAGGATTCTTATCTATGATACTGTGCGCCTTTTGCACCAGCAGCTGCCTGTCTATAAGCTCGCCAAGGACATTGTCAAGTATCTCACGGGCCCTCTTGTCGAGTTCTGCTCCCTTATATTTCTTTACGGCGTCGGCAAGCACCACAGCTGCCCGTCTGTGAACGTCTTCTTCGGTAATTATTTTGTCATTGACCACTGCCACTATGGTACCCACGTACTGTTTCTCTGCTACAAGCGTGGTCTGTATAAGCAAAAGGGTTGCCAATACAAGCAGCAACGCAAGAGAGACTAACCTTATATTATGGAACAATCTCAAAGAGACAACCCTCCTCCAAAAAACTTAGACCTCTGAAAAATTCTGCAAAGTCGTCACTCTGAGGGAGTGAAACGGTAGACAACAACCTTTATGGTCGTTGATTCAGCGAAATAAATTCCGTTGGCTACCAGATTCTTCGCTTCGCTCAGAATGACGGCGCCCAAGAAATTGACTTTTGCAGAGGCCTCAAGCTATACCCCAAGCTTAAAAACCTTCCTTAGAAAACGCACCGCGTCCTCGGGTGACGTGTCCCTGCTGGGCAGCTCGAGGTGCACGGTGCTTCCATTTATAACCTTAATCCGATGCCGCACGTCGTAAAGGCCGGTCTCCGCCTTTCTTAAGTCATCTACCTCCATGACGACCTTCCCGTTCTTCCTGACAATGGAGCGGACGCTGTGCGCCTGCGCCGCCAGCCGCAATTCCTTTTCGGCAAGAAGGTTTTTCGCCTCCGGCGGCAGTGGCCCAAATCTGTCCCTGAGCTCCATCTCAAAGTCCCGTATCTCCTCAGTAGAGCTGCAGCGGGACAGCTTCCGGTACGCCTCGAGTTTTTGACTTTCTTCAGGCACATACTCCTGAGGCAGGTATGAGTCCAGATTGAGGCTTATTGAGACTTCTTTACTCGGCGGCGGGGAGGGTTCTTTCCTCGCCCTTCTTACCGCAGATTTCAGGAGCTGACAGAACATCTCGTAGCCCACGGCCTGTACGTGCCCGTGCTGCTGAGCCCCAAGGATGTTGCCCGCACCGCGTATCTCCAGGTCCCTGAGGGCTATCTTAAAGCCTGCGCCGAGTTCGGAGAATTCCTCTATGGCCTTCAAGCGCTTTTCCGCCTCCGGGGTAATGGGCCTATCGGTAGGTAGAAGCAGGTAGGCGTAGGCCGTGTGCTTGTAGCGACCCACCCTGCCCCTGAGCTGGTGAAGCTCTGCAAGACCAAACAGATCGGCATCGTTTATAAAGATTGTATTGACGTTGGGGATGTCCATGCCGGACTCTATTATAGTGGTAGACAGCAGAACATCAAATCCCTTGTCAATAAACTTCAGCACCCTGTCCTCCAACTGCCTCTCGGACATCTGTCCGTGGGCAACGGCTATCCTCGCCTCAGGCACTATCCTGGAAAGCTCGTCAGCCACCTGCTCTATGTTGTAGACCCTGTTGTGTACAAAATATACCTGCCCCTCACGGTTGAGTTCGAAGAGGATGGCCTGGCGTATCTTCTGAGGGTCGTAGCGCATTAATATGGTATTTATCGCCTGTCTGTCCTGTGGCGGCGTGCTTAGGGACGAGATGTCCCTGAGGCCCAGCAGCGACATATGCAGGGTGCGAGGGATAGGCGTGGCCGTAAGTGTAAGGACGTCAACCATCTGACGAAGCTTTTTGAGCCTTTCCTTATGTTCCACCCCGAAGCGCTGCTCTTCGTCAATCACGACCAACCCCAGGTCTTTAAACCTAACGTCTCTCTGCGCAAGCCTGTGTGTGCCTATCACAACGTCCACCGCACCCTGCGCCAGCGCCTCCAGTACGGCCTTCTGCTCGGAACGGGTCTTGAACCGGCTGAGCACCTCTACCCTTACCGGGTAGTCCGCCATCCTTTCGCAGAACGTCCCGTAGTGCTGCTGGGCAAGTATGGTGGTGGGTACCAGCACCGCCACCTGCTTGCCGTGCAGGACCGCCTTGAACGTGGCCCGCACCGCCAGCTCCGTCTTCCCGTAGCCTACATCTCCGCATACCAGTCGGTCCATGGGGCGGCGGCGCTCCATGTCGGTCTTTATCTCCTGGCTGACCTTCAGCTGGTCTTCGGTCTCCTCGTAGGGAAACTCGGCCTCAAACTCCTTCTGCCACTCGGTGTCGCCCGGATATTTTATCCCCGGCTTGGTCTGGCGGAGCGCCTGTATTTCAAGAAGTTCACCGGCCAAATCGGTTACCGCCTGTTCCACCTCTTTGAGCCTGCGCGACCAGCCCTGCCCGCCCAGCCTGCTTAGCGGAGGACAATGCTCCCTGGGGCCGATATATTTTTGGACCAGGTCCATCTTGGACCCGGATACGTAGAGCATGCTTCCACCGTCAAACTCCAGCACAAGACACTCGCGCCGCTGCCCCTCGTGTTCAATCGTCTCTATACCATGAAATATGGCGATTCCGTGGGTAACGTGGACCACGCAGTCGCCGCGCTCAAGTTCAAGAAGGCTTTCGATGGGCCTTGAGGGTACGATCTGTCTTGGCCTGCGGCGGATTCTGTAGCGATGGAATATCTCATGATGAGGCAAGAGTATCAAGCCGGCGTCTTTGGAGTAAAACCCCTTGCCGAGCCTGCCTATGGCCAACTCCAACCCTATTATCTTGGCATCGGCCAGAAGCTCTTGAAACCGCTTCTCCTCCGCCTCGTTGGCACATAAGATGATTGCGCGTATCGTCTGTCGAGTCTGAGTCCTAAACCTGCCCAACTCATTGAGAGCGGAAATGGCTGCCGCCAGTTCGGAACCCTGGGATTGCCTGCCACCCAAGACCTTATCGGTCTGCGGCGGCGGGGCCTCAAAGCGCTCTACGGATTCAACCTCAAAATTGTGCGGCCCTTTTCCAATCTCGGGCAGGAAGGATAGAGAGAGGGTGGTGTGTTTGCTCCACTTACTCTTTATCAACGCGTAGTCAAGCGTCCATGATTGAACCTGGGTCTGCCCATGGAGCTGACCCTCAGGGCGGTCTTGGGGCCAACCCTGTGTGGTCTTTAGGGCGCGCTTCTCTATCTGCGCGGGCTCTCTCAGCACCGTCCAGGCCTCACCGGGCAGATAGTCAAACAGAGAGCCGTCTTCTCCCATAGAAGACGGCTCATCCCTAAGGGCAAGTATATTGACGTCTTTCTGCCGTTCGACGGACATCTGCGTATCAGGATTGAAGACACGTACGGACTCCACCGTGTCCCCGAAGAATTCTATGCGGATAGGCCGGTCAGAGGACGCCTGGTAGATGTCCATAATCCCGCCGCGAAGACTGTACTCCCCCGGCGATTCTACGCGCGAGACCTTATTAAAGCCCCTGTCGGTGAGCCAGCTTAGGATTTTCTGTTGTTCCATCTCGTCACCCACGGAAATTTTCAGCGTATTCTTTAGTAACGTATCCGGCTTGGGTAGTTTCTGCAAAAGCGCCTGTACAGAGCACACTATAACCGATGTAGTGCGACGGCCTGCAGAGTTCCCGGCGCTGTCTTTATCGAATAACAGCAGACGAAGAATTTGGAGGTGTTCGGGAGGGAGCTGTATGGACGGCCTCCACTTCTCAGTCGAGAAACCCTCCCAGGGATGAAACAGAGATGCGGTGCCGGGTCTAAAGAGATTCACGTCTTCGCAAAACTCCTCGGCCTCTTCCACGCTGCCCGTGACAACGAGTATCTGCGAAGGCGCATCTTCGGCGAGCGCACTCAGCAGGTATGCGGCCGACGAACCCCACAGTCCGCCTGCCCGTATGTTACCGCCAGCCTTTAAATCCCTAAGCAGGGACAGGAATTTTTCATTACTGCGGATGAGTTTAAGCAGCGTCTTCATAACTACTTCCATATCTTATCTACCCACGTGGAGGGATAAACGAATTTTATCAGCCTGTGCCGGGGTGTCAAGTGGGTTTGGGAGATATGTAAGGGCAACCCACAAAGTTGCTCTTACAGCGGTAGTTTTGCAGTCGAATCTGGACTTTGTCTGCGTTTAGAAATGAACCAATTTTAAGCAACCGCAACATAAGGAGGGTGCTACACAGACAAGGGGAAAATGAAAGACACTGCTGCTATAACAAGGTGTCGCGTCCCAACTTATTGGGGTACGTTGATGGCGCCGTGTTCTTTTAGATATTGCTCCTGCTCGCTGGTAAGACCCTGTACTCCCTGAAAATTTGCACCTGTTACAGTGGCATTGCTCAGGTCTACGCTGTACATCTGAGCACTGGTCAGGTTGGCAGCGGTCAGGTTGGCAGCGGTCAGGCTGGCACCGGTCAGGTTGGCGTTGCTCAGGTTGGCGCCGGACAGGTAGGCACTGCTCAGGTTGGCACTCATCAGGTTGGTACCGCTCATGATAACGCCGCCGCTCAGGATGGCACCGGTCAGGTTGACACCGCTCAGGTTGGCGCCGGTCAGGATGGCACCGGTCAGGATAACGCCGTCGCTCAGGTTGGCGCCGCTCAGGCTGGCACTGCTCAGGTTGGCGCCGGTCAGGTTGGCACTGGTCAGGATAACACCGCCGCCCATGATAGCGATAGCGCCGCTCAAGTTGGCACCGGTCAGGTTGGCGCTGGTCAGGTTGACACCGCTCAGGATAACGCCACCGCTCAGGTTGGCACCGGTCAGGTTGGCACCGGTCAGGTCGGCATTGGTCAGGTTAACGCCGTCGCTCAGGTTGGCACCGGTCACGTTGGCGCCGGGAAGCTTGGCATCGGTCAGCGTGGATTCGCTCAGGTTGGCGCCTGTCAGGTTGGCATTGCTCAGGTCTGCGCCGTTCAGTAAAACGCCGAACAGGTTGGCATTGCTCAGGTTAGCACCGCTCAGGTTGGCACCGCTCAGGCCTCCGAACAGCGTGGCACCTGTCAGGTCGGCGCCGCTCAGGTTGGCATCGGTCAGGCCGCCCAGGAAGGCGCCACTCAGATTGGCACCGCTCATGTTGGTACCGGGTGGCAGCGTAGCACCGTTTAAATTGGCGCCGCTCAGGTTAGCACCGCTCAGGTTGGCACCGCTCAGGTTGGTGGCGCCCAACTCGGCACCGGGCATGTAGGCACCGGTCAGATTGGCATCGGTCATGTTGACACTGAACAGGCCAGCATCGACCAGGTGTGCTTCGTGCAGGTTGGCGCCGGACAGGTTGGCACCGGGCAGACTAGAGGTAACGTTCAGGTCTGCGCCGTCCATGAGAGCGCTGGACAGGTCGGCATTGGTCAGATTGGCACCGCTCAGGAAGGCGCCGGTCAGGTTGGCGCCGGGTAGTTTGACACCGCCCAGGAAGGCGCCGTTCAGCTTGGCACCGCTCAGGTTGGCACTCATCAGGTTGGCACCAGTCAGGTTGGCAGCGACGGGCACCTGAGTGGTAGGGTTCAGGACTGAGCCGGCCATGAGAGCGCTGGACAGATCGGCACCGGGCAGATTGGCACCGGTTAGGAAGGCGCCGGTCAGGTTGGCGCCGAGCAGGTTGGCACCGGTCAGGTTGGCACTGGTCAGGTTGGCACCGCTCAGGGGGGCACCACTGAGGTCACAGTTGGGGCACTGGTCTGTTTCTAACAGCCTTTTCAGGTCTTTTTCAGAATACCCATAGGCTGGGCGGGAATTTATACAAATAAACATTGGAATAAATCCAATCGAGACAATAAACGCCGTGCCTAGTAATTTCTTGATACTGACCATTTTCTAACCCCTTTCTTTCGATGTATTATTTAAGGACCTTTTTTGCCTGCTGTATCCATACAATGCTTATACGCATCTTGCATACAGAGTCAAACGAAACCCATACGTTTGGACCAAACAAGACAGTATCCTGAGCCTCGCCAGCTATACCCTCCAGTATATGCAGGGGCTGTCAGCGTTGGCTTTAGGTAGAAAGGCACTTGGAAATCTTCTAAAAGGTTCTTTGCTTTGGTTTTAATTCGTAATATTTTTTGAACATATACGATAAAATAAAGGCATGAATATTATAAAAAAGATTGGGACAGGTTTAAAAACCTGTCCCTACGTTCACGAAGCAGATGTAGTGGGTGCCGCAGGGCTTAAGCCCTGCGGCACCCGACCAAACTATGCAGGTTTTCTTGCAGTGAAGGTGGCGCCTACTGTAAATTTTGAGGTGTGATACCCCGTCTTTGCAATCATTCTGGCGTCAATGAATCCCGCCCGTCCAAGTAATTCCAGGAACGACCTTCCCGGTATGGCGCCGCAGATTCAGTCGGACCAGGTGCCGAGCTTTTCCACGGTGGCCTGGTCCACGCCGTCCTCAAGGGTAATGTCAGCCACATAAATGCGGCCGCCCGGCCGAAGGACACGATAGATCTCCGAGACAACCCGTCCCTTATCAGGACATAGATTTATGACGCCGTTTGAGAGGACGAGGTCAACAGAGGCATCTCCCAGGGGAAGCTGTTCCGCCGAACCCTGTCGGAATTCCACGTTATTCATCCCGAGCTTGCGTCGGTTTTTTTCCGCCTTGCGCACCATGTCAGGGGTCATATCAACCCCAATAACACGCCCCTTTGGGCCAACCCTGCGTGCCGCAAGGAGGCTGTCAAGCCCGGCGCCACAGCCAAGGTCAAGCACCGTCTCCCCCTCCTCTATCGGGCCAAGGCAGATGGTACAGCCTACACCCGCAAAGGATTCAGTTACAGAATCCGGCATCTCGTCAATTTCAGCCGGATTGTACCCAAGGCTTTTCGCGCTCTCCGGCCCAACGGGGAATCTCTTTTCAGAAGACGGGTCCTGCGCAATGCGGCTGAAGCGGGCCTGGGTCGCCTGTTTGACTTCTTCGAGCTCGTGTATCTGCCCCATATTCTTCCCTCCCATCATCGGTAACGACAGTTAATGTCGTTCATCCACCCTGTTCTATTTGCCCTCTATACCTATCACATAAGGCCTGCCGTATCCAGGTGTTACAATATAAGACCCCGGGCAACTCGGGTTCCACGGCATATTATGCACTCCAAACGGTATAAAATCAAGAGATGCTCCCCTTAAAAATTATTGAGCAGGAGAGGCAAATAGGTTAATATCTCACGTTATGGGGTTTCTGAACGTTGCGATACTTATACTGCTCATCCTGCTGGTGGGACTTTGCATCTGGATTGCTGTCGCTAGCAGGAGGCGCGACAGGGGTGAAGAGTCCCTTATGCTCCACCAGCAGTTGAACGACCTGCGGAATGAGACGCGCCAGAGTCTGGGCCAGCTCACCGAACAGGTAGGGCAGCGTCTCCACTCCCACCAGGAACTACTCCTGCGCTCCCACGAGACCCTGGGCACACGACTTGACAACGCCGCAAAGGTGGTGGGCGACGTGCAGAACAAGCTGGGGCAGCTACACCAGGCCACCAACCGCGTGGTGGAGATAAGCAAGGACATCGCAAGCCTACAGGACATCCTGCGCCCGCCAAAGCTGAGGGGCGGGTTCGGCGAACTGTTACTGACAGACCTGCTCAAACAGACCATACCGCAGGATCACTACGAGTTTCAGTACCAGTTCAGGAGCGGCGACAGGGTGGACGCCATCATCACCCTGGGCGAGAGGCTGGTGCCCATAGACGCAAAGTTCCCCCTGGAAAATTTCAGGAAACACATCGAGGCGCAAGACGAGGACACAAAGACACGCGCCCGGAAGGAATTCCTCAGGGACGTAAAGAAACACATAGACACCATAGCCGACAAATACATCCGCCCCGCCGAGAGGACGTTTGATTTCGCCCTTATGTACATACCCGCCGAGAACGTCTACTACGAGACCATCATAAAGGACGAATCTACGGGGGACAGCATCTCGGACTACGCCATGAAGAAGAAGGTCATCCCCGTCTCGCCCAACACCTTTTACTCATACCTGCAGACTATACTTTTGGGCCTCCGGGGAATGAGGATTGAGGAGCGCGTGGAGGAGGTTCTGAAGCACCTTCAAACACTCCGGAGGGATTTCGGCAAGTTCGGTGATGATTACGAGACGCTGGGAAAACATCTTAAGAACAGCCTCCAGAAGTACGACGACGCAAGCAAGGACCTGGACAGGTTCAGCACCCGCCTCGAGCAGTTAGAGACGCTGGGCGAGACCCAGTCCGCCTCCACCAAAAAGATTGAAGCCCCCCACACCTCACAAGAGGTGCAGAGGGAGGTTTTATAACAGAAGGGCTCCTCTATAAAAAATTGTAGTGGTCGAGCTTGCTCGACTTAATGCAGAGCAAGCTCTGCCACTACAGACAAATCAGAGGCGTCTAGACGCACCCCTACTAGGCTATAAATAGTTCTTTCAACTCTTTTTCAACCTCTCCAGTGCCTTCGCCGCGCTCCTGCGGACATCCGAATCCTCATCCCTCAGCTCCCGTATAAGTTCTTCTACTCTTCCCATTCTCTCCTCCCTCTTCCTAAAACCTTACTGTTCGCCCATATAATGACAAAGGGGTAAACCAGGTTTGTTACCCACAAAATACCCATTACCATATCGTAGGGACAGACCTTCAGGCTTCGGCCGTGAGCAGCTCAGCCGAACGGTCTGTCCGTGAGCGGACAGGTTTAAAAACCTGTCCCTACGTAAACATTAAGCAGGGTGACGCAGGGCTTAAGCCCTGCGTCACCCTCACAGCGGATTACCGTCCCGCTGCCAGTTTCTTCCTCTTTTCCTGGCAGAATTTGAGGAGTTTTTCGAGGGGGTAGGTGTTTATGACGTTCCCGGCCTCAAGCCACCCGCGCCGGGCGACGCCCACACCGAGCCGCATCATCCACAGCTGGTCCAGATAATGCG
>Ga0156080_127_pt2 | contig 21370 bp, 21 predicted proteins | sample RifCSPlowO2_02_FD_107733 | JGI IMG/M metagenome (GOLD analysis project Ga0156080, IMG submission 107733) | Planctomycetes bacterium RIFCSPLOWO2_02_FULL_50_16
GATGGCCTGGTCGTACTGGCCTTTGTAATGATAGCAAGCCCCCCGATTGTGGTAGGCATTTGCATGGTTTGGGTTAATCTCCAGGGCCCGATTGAAGTCGGCAATGGCCTGGTCGTACTGGCCTTTGTTTTTATAGGCCACCCCACGATTGTAGTAGGCCAATGCATACCATGGGTCAATCTCCAAGGCCCGGTTGTAGTCAGAGATTGCCTGGTCGTACTGGCCTTTGGCCTCGTAGGTATTCCCCCGATTGTTGTAGGCCGCCGTATCCCATGGGTCAATCTCGAGTACCCGGCTGTAGTCGGAGATGGCCTGGTCGTACTGGCCTTTGTCCTGGTAGGCAAGCCCCCGCTTATAGTAGGCATCCGCATCGTATGGGTCAATCTCCGGGACACTAGAGATGGCCGGGGAGGCGGCCTTCTCTTCGTGCCTCAGATTGCCTGCTTGACCTCTGGCAGCAGCCGTACAACCAGCCACTGCAAGGGCTACTACCAGGAGTAGGCAGAACAGGGCAAAAATAGTAAGGGGTTTTAGGCTTCGCATTTTTACTTACCTCCCTTTTTATTATTGAGCTTTGCATAAACGATGGAAAATTATCTTAAATTTGCTGCACCATGTCATATGGTAATTCTGGGGACACAATACTTATTTTTTATCCGCCCTGGGTCCAGGTTTTTGGCGTCGCAACACGCGACCCAGTGGGGTCTGCTTGTGCGATCGTGCTGGCGGAAATTATCCAGTTCCTTTTCGCTCAAGCTTTTTGAAAGAAAATTACGCTAATCTCCTGGCAACTCATGCCACCTGTTTTTTGTGTGCGGTCTTGAAGCTGACCGTCAACTCTGTGCCTGTGGCCTTCGCAAGCCTTTCCAGAGTCTTAAGGGTAACGCCCATGTACGAGCCGCTCTCCAGCCGTGATATGACCTGCTGTGTAGTACCCATCCGCCGTGCAAGCTCCGCTTGCGACAGCTTCAACCTGTGTCTGAGTTTCGCTATCTCCTAGCCTACAGCAAGGGCCTGCCTGTACTGCTCGTAGTACTTTCGGAACTTGGGGTCTTTCATGTCCTCTTTGAGCCTGTCCTCAAAGTACCTGACCTTTGCTGTCATAGTTTAATCTCTCCCATCTCATATCTGCTAATAAAGTCTTGCATATAACGCTCTGCCCGTTCAAATTCCTTGGCAGGAACTTTTTGAGTCTTTTTAGTGAAACCGTGTAACAGCACAATGCAGTCGCCGCGAAAAAAGAAGTACAAAATCCTGTACTGGTTTGTACCGTAGGGTATTCTCAATTCCCGTATCTTCCCACGCAAAACATCTGTATAGGGTCTTCGTAAACTGTGGCCCTCTCTAGCAAGAAGGTCTATGAAATTATCAGCCTTTGCCCTGGCCTTTGCGCTAAGGCCGTCCAGGAAATCATCTACGGGAGATTCTCCACGTGCCGTTGTGTAAAAGACTATCCTATGCAAAGGGTTTTCCTCTCACTAACAATACATCACATATGGCGTACAATCAAGCATAAAATAAATGCTGTTATGGTCCAAAAAGTTTAAGTAAATGGCACTTAGATCTCTGCAAGAATCAAATTGCTGGGCGTTGTCATTCTGGGTGAAGCCTGTAGCGTGCCAGCTTGTCTGGCACGCTAAACGTGCGAGGTAAACTCGCACGCTACATCAGAGATTTGCGCCAGAGGCGGATCCGCCTCTGGTGGACATCCACCTTTGGCGTGACTTCGGTCGCGACGCTCCACTCAGAATGACACCTTCAGTTTTCACCCAGATGGTAATCCTATAAATCCAAGTTCCCTCCACTGACAACTTTCCCTACTTACGTACACGAACAAACACTTGGAACTAAACCAGAAAACTGCTATCCTGCTCTGGTATGTCCCACATACAAATCCTTGCCCCCGACGTTGCCAGAAAGATTTCTGCCGGTGAGGTTATCGAGCGTCCCTCCTCGGTGGTCAAGGAGCTGGTGGAGAACTCCGTAGACGCCGGCTCAACCAGGATAGACGTAGAGTTGGTGGAGGGCGGCAAGGCACAGATTCGCGTGACCGATGACGGTGTCGGTATTGCTCCCGATGATTTGGGCAAGATATTTCTCAAACACGCTACAAGTAAGATTGCCACCGTGGAGGACCTGGAGGCCATAGTAACCATGGGCTTCAGGGGTGAGGCGCTTGCGAGTATCGGAGCAGTATCTATGGCCCGGATAGTATCTTGCGCCAGGGGCGCTGACCGGGGTGCGGAGATTGAGGTGAGGGGAGGAGAGCGCGGGAGGCAAAGATACGTGGGCGCCCCCGAGGGTACGCGGGTGGAGGTTAAGGAGCTTTTCTATAACATACCTGCCAGGAGAAAGTTTCTCAAGTCCACTCCCGCCGAGATGTCGCATATCTCTGACGTGCTCACCAAACTTGCACTCTCTCACCCGGAGGTGCACTTTGTATTTCTGCATAACGGCCGTGAGGTCTTCAACCTCCCTTCCGTCTCTTGCTTGAGGGATAGAGTCGTGGCCTATTATGGTGAGGAACTGGCCAGGGACCTTATTCCCATAAGTTCCAGGGAGCAGGAACTGGAGGTTACGGGCTTTGCCACGTCGCCCGCACATCATCATGCAAACGCTCGAATGCAGTTTATTTTCCTTAACGGCAGGCCCATAAGGGATTCGGGTCTGACCCATGCCGTGAATACAGCATATCGGACGCTGCTGCCGCAGGGCAGGTTTCCTGTAGTCTTTCTGTTGCTTAGCATAGACCCGTCGGCTGTGGACGTAAACGTTCATCCTACCAAGATGGAGATCAGGTTTAGAGACGCCTCCAGGGTTTATGGCCAGGTTTTACAGGCCGTAAAGAAGGCACTGAACCAGTTTCAGCCGGGGCTTGCACCGCCTTCCGCCGCTTCCGGTACCGATTCTGACACTGAAATACCCAGAGGTGTTGACGCTTTACTGAAAACACCCCGTCCTTATGCCACGGGTGGTATGTCTGGCGTGGACACTTCCGGACCTCTTTTACCTAGAACCCCTGCGGCTATGCCCAGTAGGGCGGTAACTGGTGTGGAGCATGGCCGATTTCTGCAACTTCATTCTGCTTATATAGTTGAAGAGAATCCTAATGGTATTAACATCATAGACCAGCATGCACTTCATGAGGCCGTACTATACAATGATATAAAGAATACTGTCCGGGAGAGGGCATTATCCAGCCAGAGGCTGCTTATACCGGAACTCTTGGAACTAAGCCCAACAGATTTCTTCCGCATCCTGGGACTAAAGGATACACTGAAAGAGCTGGGGCTTGAGTTGGATGAATTTGGCCGCAACAGCGTCATCGTGCGTTCTGTCCCTCAGATACTTAAAGATGTTAATATAAAGGAGCTTATAGAGGGACTTCTCGAAGATACCAAAGAGGGGGAGGAGACCGGCGACCAGATGCTGGACCGTATAATGAAGGTCATGGCCTGTAAAGGTGCAGTAAAATTCGGACACAGGCTCAGTGCACAAGAACTCGTTGCCCTGCTTGAAAGGCGGAAAGATAATATCAAGTTTGCCCACTGCCCCCACGGACGTCCCACCACCCTATTTTTCTCCTTAGAGGAGTTGAGCAAGCAGTTTAAGAGAACCGGCAAATAACAAAAACCTTGACTTTCATCACCCTCAATGTTAGTATTTATTTTGTTATATGCACTTTAATTCGCCATTAGTGGACATTATCCATAGGGTATTGTGCGGCGAAGTAAATCCGTTCATTAGGAATTTGGTCTTTATTACCCACCGTAGAAAGAAACTAAATGTATGAATTGGTGGTGGAAACGGATTTTGCCGCCGCTCACTCACTTAGAGGGTACCATGGTAAGTGCGAAAACTTGCATGGCCACAATTGGAAGATTCAGGTAGTGCTAAGCGCAGGAAGACTCGATAGCTTAGGTATGGTTTTGGACTTCAAGGACGTTAAGAGTATTGCCGATGAGATATTGGAAGACTTTGACCATAAAAACCTTAATGACCTTGAATATTTTAAGAAAGACAATCCAACCACAGAAAATGTGTCCAGGGCCCTCTATGCAGAGTTTTCCAAAAAGTTACCCAAGGGGGTTTCTGTGCGTAAGGTAACCGTCTGGGAATCTGACCGATGCGGGGCCTCTTATTTTGAATAGTTCTTTTAAAAGTTGATATTTAGGATGGCACCCATCCTCCAAGTAGCCTTAGATTTTGTAGACCTGCACAGGGCCATCAAGGTTGCGGAAGAGGCGGTGGAAGGTGGGGCAGACTGGTTGGAAGCCGGTACGCCCCTGATAAAGAGCGAGGGCCTCAACGCCGTCAGAAGGCTGCACGAGACCTTTCCACGCACCCCGATTGTGGCCGATATGAAGACGATGGATGCAGGCCGCATAGAGATGGAGACGGCAGCCAAGGCAGGGGCGCATAGCGCTATAGTAATGGGGGTTGCATCTGACGCCACTATTAAGGAGTGTATATCTGCTGGGCGCAATTACGGTCTTGACGTAGGCGTAGACCTGCTTGGTGTTACGGACGTCTTGCGACGCGCAAAAGAGGTGGAAGGCTGGGGCGCCAGTTACCTCAATATCCACACGGCTGTGGATGACCAGATGAGGGGCGTCAAGCCGTTTGATAAGCTTAGGGAGGTAACGGCCCACGTAGGCATACCGGTTGCCGTCGCAGGAGGAATAAATTCAGAAAATGCGGCAGATGCCGTGAAGGCCGGAGCCAAAATAGTAGTGGTAGGAGGGGCTATCAGTAAGGCTGCTGACGCAAAGAAGGCAACCCGGGAGATAAAAGAGGCCATCCTTGAAACTAAGAGCATCCCCACAGAGCTGTACAAAAGGGTCTCCGGGAACGGGGTAAAAGAGGTATTGCTTAACGTCTCTACCTCTAACATATCGGATGGGAGCCATCGTGCCGCCGGCCTGGTTGCGTTTGAGGCAATCACCAAAGGGATAAAGATGGTGGGGCGTGCCCTGACTGTAAGGTGTTATCCTGGGGATTGGGCGAAACCTGTTGAGGCCATAGATGTTGCGGAGGAAGGGCAGGTACTGGTTATTGACGCTGGTGGAACTGGCCCTGCTGTCTGGGGCGAACTGGCAACGCTAAGCGCACAGAAGAAGGGTCTGGCAGGCGTCGTTATAAACGGTGCGGTAAGAGACACCGGCGAGATACGCAAATTAAAATTTCCCGTCTTTGCCAAGCTGGTTTTACCCAATGCCGGTGAGCCAAAGGGACTTGGCGAGATAGGAGTTCCCGTGAACATATCGGGGATAACCGTCTGTTCGGGTGATTGGATTGTTGGCGATGACGACGGTTTGATGGTAGTCCCCAGCAGGCAGGCCGATGAGATGGCAAACCATGCCATGGACTGGCTGGAGAGGGAGAACAGGATCCGGGTAGAAATACAAAAGGGAAACGTGTCGTTAGCAAAGGTTATGGACCTGTTGAAGTGGGAGAAAAGATAGCCTAATAATAGATGGATGTGTATGTGTGCTGTACGAAATCTTTTAAACTGCCATATGGAATTACATTTTTTATGTTAAAGGTTCTACTATAATGAAGTGTGAATCATGTAATAAGAGGCATGCTACGGTGCATCTCACGGAGATCTCAGGTAATGAGAAGAGGGAGCAGCATCTCTGCGACGAGTGTGCCCACAATCTGAATAATCAACTAATAAAGATGCCTTCTCCAACGGACATACTCGCCAATTTGATAAACCAGGTAGCGCCCGAGATTGGTGAAATGTCCAAGACAGCCTGTCCGGCCTGCGGGATGTCGTATCTGGAATTTCGTTCGAGCGGCAGACTCGGTTGTCCTATGGACTATACGGCCTTCAAGAAAGGTATTGTGCCGCTGTTGGAGAAGATGCACGGTGCGTCAGAGCATATAGGTAAAGTACCCAGCCGTGCTGGGAAGGAATTGGTGGTTAAAAACGAAGTGCTCCAGCTCAGGAAGGAGTTGGATAAGGCTGTCGAGAAGGAAGACTACGAGAAGGCAGCAAAGATACGTGACCGCATATTTGAACTCTCCGGGAGTGACGATGTTAAGGGAACTTTACGACAAGACGGGTGACTGGCTGAGGGGTACAGGCCCCGAGGCAGACATTGTTATAAGCACGAGGATCAGGTTGGCAAGGAACCTGGCCAACTTCCCATTTCTTAGCAGGGCTAACACTGAACAGAAAAGGGAGATTGAGAGGCTTATAAGGGAAAAGATTAAACATGCCAAGGACACCAAAGACCTCCATTATATAAGGCTTTCCGATATAAGCACCGTTGACAGGCTCTTCTTGATGGAAAGACGCCTTATAAGCAGGGAACATGCCGGTGGGGATGGTGAGCGAGGAGTGGCCTTCGGGAGGTCGGAGACCGTTAGTGTTATGGTCAACGAGGAGGACCACCTGAGGATACAGGTCATACGGTCAGGCTTTGAGCTTAGGGACGCATGGAAGATAATAGACGAAATAGACAACATCTTGGAGAGAGAATTAAAGTATGCGTTCAGCCCAGCATTCGGTTATTTGACGGCCTGTCCTACCAATGTAGGTACGGGCATGAGGGCCTCCGTGATGGTGCATCTGCCGGCCCTTGGGCTTACCCATCACATAGAGAAGGTCTTTAACGCAGTGGGGAAGCTGGGATTAATAGTTAGAGGGCTTTATGGGGAGGGAACCCAGGTGCTTGGTGACCTTTACCAGATTTCGAACCAATTTACCCTGGGTAAGTCGGAGACGGAAATCATCGAGATTATGGAGAGTGTAGTCCCAAGGATTACCAGTTATGAACGCATGGCAAGAGAAGTCCTAATCAGTGAAAATAGGGAGCAACTGGAAGACAGGGTCTGGCGCTCATACGGTATGCTCAAGGAGGCCAGAGTGCTGTCATCCGAAGAGGCGATGCATCTGTTATCACAGGTGCGTCTGGGTGTAACCGTTGGTCTAATTAAAGACGTAACGGCGGAAACACTTAATGCACTCTTTATACTCACCCTTCCGGCGCATTTGCAAAAGCTGGAGGGTAAAGAATTGGAAGCAACTCAAAGGAACGTGTTACGGGCCTCCTTTGTAAGGAGACGTTTGGGTAACACCAATTAGAAGGAAGGAAGTTCATGTTTGATAAGTTTACAGACAGGGCAAGGAAGGTTATGGCCTTGGCCAGGGAAGAGGCCAGACGGTATAACCACGAATATATAGGCACGGAACATATACTCCTGGGTCTGGTGAAAGAAGGCAGCGGCGTGGCCGCCAACGTGCTGCAGAACCTGGATATTGAGCTTAAGAAGATACGCATAGAGGTTGAGAAGATAGTCCAGACTGGTCCCGACTTAGTCTCGGTGGGGCAGCTTCCCTTCACACCGAAGGTGAAGAAGGTGTTGGAGTTCGCCTTGGAAGAGGCGAAGAATCTGGGCCACAACTACATAGGTACTGAACATCTGCTTCTCGGTCTGTTGAGGGAACACGAGGGTGTAGCTGCTCAGGTGCTCCTGAATTTAGGCGTCAAGTTTGAGGACGTTAGGGAGGAGGTCATAAATCTCTTGGGCACGGAATCGGCACAGCATGGCGAAGGCCCGGATAAGGAGGAAAGGAAGGGTAAATCAAAGACCCCTGCCCTGGATTCCTTCGGACGTGACCTTACTCAGCAGGCCAGGGATTCGGAGCTCGACCCGGTTATAGGTCGGCAGGATGTTATAGAGAGGGTCATACAGATATTGTGCCGCCGTACGAAGAATAACCCCGTGCTCCTCGGAGAGGCTGGTGTCGGCAAAACGGCAATAGTAGAAGGTCTGGCCCAGGCCATAGTTGGCGGTAACATACCTGAGATACTCAGGGAGCGCCGCATAGTGGCCTTGGACTTGGCCATGATAGTGGCGGGGACGAAGTACAGGGGGCAGTTTGAGGAGAGGATAAAGGCAGTAATGTCGGAGGTCCGCCGCGCAAAGAACGTTATCATCTTCATTGACGAACTTCACACCCTTGTAGGTGCAGGCGGGGCTGAGGGTGCAATAGACGCATCTAACGTCCTTAAGCCAGCACTGTCCAGGGGAGAAATCCAATGTATAGGCGCAACCACACTGGACGAGTATAGGAAGTACATAGAAAAGGACGGCGCACTTGAGAGACGCTTTCAGACCATAATCGTGGATCCGCCCAGTAAGGCCGAGACCGTGGAGATACTTAAAGGTCTAAAGAACCGTTACGAGGCCCATCACAAGGTGCAGATTACCGAAGATGCCATCATAGCGGCCACGGAACTATCCAGTCGCTATATTACCGGGAGGTTCCTGCCGGACAAGGCCATTGACGTTATTGATGAGGCCAGTGCCAGGATAAGGCTGAAGAACATGGCACAGCCGCCCGACCTGAAACACATCGAGGTAGAGATGTCAAAGCTTGATAAAGACAAAGACGAGTCGGTTGCCGTACAGGACTTTGAAAGGGCGGCACGGCTCAGGGACAAGGCTGACAAGCTCAAGAAGAAAAAGGAGTCCATCGAGCGCCAGTGGAGAGAAAGGTGTTCGGAGACGACCGCCATCGTTGACGAGGAAGTGGTGACGGAGGTGGTTTCTAAGATGACCGGAATACCGCTCACCAGGATGGAGACCGAAGAGGCCAAGAAGCTGCTCAATCTGGAGAAGGAACTTCATAAGATGATTGTAAGTCAGGAAGAGGCCGTGAGGGCCGTCTCCAAGGCCGTTCGCCGCGCAAGGGCAGGGCTGAAGAATCCGGACCGCCCGGTGGCCACGTTTATCTTTGTAGGCCCTTCCGGCGTGGGTAAGACCCATCTCGCAAAGAGCCTGGCTAAATTTATGTTCGGTGAGGAAGAGGCGTTGGTGCAGATTGATATGTCCGAGTACATGGAAAAGCATAACGTCTCCAGACTTATCGGCGCCCCTCCCGGCTACATCGGTTACGAAGAGGGAGGTCAGCTTACGGAGAAGATACGCCGCAGACCGTATGCGGTGGTGCTCCTCGATGAGATAGAGAAGGCGCATCCGGACGTTTTCAACATGCTGCTCCAGATAATGGAAGAGGGAAAGCTTACCGACAGCTTCGGCAGGAAGATAGACTTCCGCAACGTGGTGCTCATTATGACCTCCAACGTCGGTGCAGAGGTTATAAAAAACCAGGCCACCCTGGGTTTCCGCAAGACCACGGAAGGGCAGTCTTATGAGGCCATGAAGGAACAGCTCATGAAGGTGGTGGAGAAGCACTTCAGGCCTGAGTTCTTGAACCGCGTTGACGGCGTGATAGTCTTCAAGGCGCTTACAAAGCAAGACCTGCAGCATATCATCCAGATAGAATTGGATGATCTGAAGGAGAGGCTCAGTAATTACAACATCACTATCTCTCTGGACGACGAGACCTTGGATTTCATCATCGAGAAGGGTTTTGATCCGCACTTCGGTGCGAGGCCGCTGAGGCGTGCCATTGAAAACCACATAGAGGACCCCTTGGCGGAGGAGCTCCTCCGGGGGAGGTTTGTTAACGGCGCCACAATTAAGGTCACGGTCTATCAAGGCAAGCTGATGTTTGAGGATGTGCGCTCTCCCGAACCCGCCCTGAGCGGCGAGTCAGGGAAATAGGGTTGCAGGTAGGGTCTTTTGTAGCGCACCCTCACTGAGACAGCGCAACACAGAGCAACGTCCTGGGACATTGTTCGAGCAGAATAGATACCAAGGGGAGGACAAATGTCCTCCCCTTTTTTGTTCATGATTTGAGATCTCTGGAAAACCCTGGATTTCTGTTTATCTCATCTCCGAATGTAGGGGTGACCCCTGATTAAATCAGGGGTATCGCACCTGCTGGTGAAGGGCTTGATAAATCAAGCCCCTACAAAGGATTTAGAGCGGACTGATTACAAGATAAAGAGGTGAGGTCTTAATGAAGTGCACCTTTTGTGGTGGAGAAGTAGAAGAGAAGCGCATAACGTTCAGTTATGGAAAGGCCGATAAATTTCTCTTGGTGGAAAATGTACCGGCTGAGGTCTGCACTAGATGCGGGGAAAAGACCTACTCGCCCGAAGTAACTGATGAGTTGTTACGCTTTGCTAAGGCTGGGGCTAAGCCTAAAAAAACCCTTCAAGTGCCTGTATTTGATTTTGCGATGAAGCATTAATTATTTACAGAAAGCCCTGTATATAAAACGTGGCTAAATCGTCAATATTTTATACCTGCCAGGCGTGCGGCTGGCATTCGAAGAAATGGCTGGGGAGATGCGGTGGTTGCGGGGAGTGGGACTCTCTGGTTGAGGAGTGTGAACAACCCGAGGCCGCCGTATCGGGGTTCAGGCACGCTGCGTTCCCAGGGGAAAAACCGCGTCCACTCTCCAAGATAGACCTGACGGAAGAGGCGCGCACCATTACCGGCATAGAGGAGTTTGACAGGGTGCTGGGCGGGGGCATCGTAAAGGGCTCGGCGGTTTTAATAGGCGGTCCTCCCGGGATAGGGAAGTCAACTCTGTTACTGCAGGTCTGTCACGCGATGGGTAAAAATGGCCGTACTCCGCTCTATATAACCGGTGAGGAGTCGCTTGTGCAGGTGAAGCTGAGGGCGGACAGGCTGGGGATTGATTCGGACAGGATCCTCCTCGGTGTAGAAACCAGTCTGGAAAACATCCTGGGGCATATCGAGGCGCAGAGGCCGTCACTCGTAGTGATAGACTCCATCCAGATGATATCAAAGGCCGGACTTCCCTCTGCACCGGGCACGCTGCCTCAGGTGAGTCAGTGCGCAAATGAACTGGTCTTTGCGGCGAAGGCGACGGGGTCGGCCGTCTTTATTGTGGGCCATGTGACCAAGCAGGGGATGCTGGCAGGTCCCAGGGTGCTGGAGCATATGGCCGATACTGTGCTTTACTTTGAAGGGGAGAAGGCGCAACCCTTCAGGGTCTTGAGGGCGGTCAAGAACCGATTCGGGCCGACCGACGAGGTAGCTATCTTCGAGATGAGGGCGGGGGGACTGAGTCCGGTTGAAGACCTGTCGAGGCTGTTTCTTTCCTCCGTTAATGCGAAGACCTCCGGCACGGCGGTAATATCCGCCATGGAAGGCACTAGGCCGCTGCTCTTGGAGGTACAGGCCCTGGTTACCAGGACGAACTTTGGTACGCCGGAGCGTAGGGTGAGCGGGGTAGACCGCAATCGCGTCTCTATGCTCATAGCGGTGCTTGAGAAGCGTCTGGGTCTCCAGCTCGGTAACCAGGATGTGTTTGTAAATGCCGTGGGGGGTGTGAGGGTGGACGAGCCTGCGGCCGATATGGGTATCGCCATGAGCATAGTATCTAGCTTTAGAGAAAAACCCATTCCCTCCGGCGTGGTGCTTCTGGGTGAGGTGGGTCTGGCGGGAGAGGTAAGGACCATCAGCTACGTTGGTACAAGACTGCGCGAGGCGGCGCGTCACGGCTTTAAGAAGGCAATCATTCCCGCCGGCGGTTCAAAGGAATCTGGAGATGTCGGCGATATAGAGTTGATTGAGGTTTCCAGTCTCTCAGAGGCCGTCGAGCATTTGTGGGGCTGAACAGATTCCTAATGTTCGTGTATGGTGCGTTTTGATTCATCATACAGGTGCGGGTATGTCTGTCGTGCAGAGCGTTAGAGAAGCATGACAATTTATGTTGGTAGACAACGACCTTTAAGGTCGTTGGTTCAACTAAGTAAACCTCGTTGTCTACCTTTTATAGTCAGTGATTGTCGTAGGGGTACGTTGCAACATATCCCCTATGCGGTAAGGGTCTCGGTGGGCGTCAGTGTGTCGCTTGAGGGGTCATGCGCCCTGAATCTCTTAACCGCCAGGTCTTTGTTCAAGTTGGCGTAGCAGTATATGCAGCCGTGCGGGCACGTATCGTAGGCCCCAATATCCCTGCTTATGACACACCGGCAGCCCTTACGTGTGGGGTTTATCTTTGTCTGTTTTGGCCTATGTGGGAAGAGCTCGTACAGTAGCTCTCCGTCCACGCACTGTGCCTGCCTTACACCACCCGCTGCCAGGGCCTCGTCGCAGCATGAATAGAGTGTGATGCCGTATCTATCGGCAGTTTCCCGGATTCTTAAGGTAAGGGACGTTTTGTCGCTGTCTGATGCGTCACGGCAGGTAATGTTGTGGTTTACTGCAAGTGTCTCAAGATTCCTGCGGACTTTTGAGTACATGCATGCGAAGCTGAGGTAGCACCGTTCCGTAGCTCCTTGGAGCCTTGAGGCTATTTCTTCAAAACGCCTTGCGTAAAAAGTAGGTCCTGTGGCGCTAGAGATTACGATGGGGTCGAATCTCCACTGGACGCGCTTCGGTCCATAACGTTCGGACAGCGTGCGGAACGTTGCAACTGCATTGTCCACGGGCGTGACAATGTTCTCGAACGTCTTGGGGAGACCCGTTATGGTGAAATGGAAGTAGAAGTCGTAGCCCCTCTCCTCAAGCTCAGGAATGTACTTCATTAATGGACCGTAGTTCTTCGACCAGAATACGAATGCGTGTACGTCTTCGGGCAGTAGCGACACCCTGTGCTCTTGTCCGCCGTAGGGGTTGAGGTATCGGACGTACCCCTCTCTCACACGCCGCATAAACCAGTCCGCATAGAAGGCCGGTATGTCCGTGCGTCTGCTTACAGAGACAATGTTCATTATTTGAGGTTGCGGGACGTCAGGTAAAGTTTTTCGGGAGTGTCGGGTTAAATAACTTGCCAAACCGGCAAATATGTATTATAAACCATGCCAAGTTTTTAACAACTGCCGTAATTTGGGCGAGAGAAAACATTTGGAGATTACATTACCATGAGAAACCGGTGGCCGTTTAGGCAGGCTTTATTGGCGATCGCACTTTGTCTCACATTTATGGGCGATGACGTGCTTACAGGCGTATGCTGCGCCCAATCTCAAACAGCTCAAGGGGCAGAGGGCGGTGCAAAGATAAACATAGAAGAGCTTAGTCAGAGACCGTTTGAACCCCTTAACGTGTATATGAGCACAGATCAGCTTGAAGGGGACATAAAATCGTGCATGGAATTACTCGCACGTTACAATGAAGGGAAGTCTCCGCGAGAGTACGGCATATTACATATTCGTCTCGGTTTCAGTTATTTTGTGTTCGAGGCGGCAGAGAGGGATAAAAACGTTTCCGAAGCGGCACAACATTTTAGTGTGGCGGCTAAGGTCTGCGGGGAAAAGAATCTTGTGAAAGAATATCATGAGGCAGAGGTTGGTATAGGTCTAACGCTTATAGAACTCACGGAAGGTGACCATATCACAAATCTGCATGAGGCGGTAAAGACGCTTGATGAAGAGGCCAAGTTCTTTACGAAAGAAAGTAACCCCCTGGCTTATGCCATCGTAAACAACGGCCTTGGATCTGCTTGTGCCTATCTATACAATGCTGATGGACAAAAAAAGGAGAATTTAGAGGCGGGCGAACGTTATTTTAACAACGTACTCTCGATGACCAGTAAGAAAGAATTTCCCGTACAGTATGCAAAGGCCCAGATTGGTCTAGGGATGTTGTACCTGGATTCATTTGGCGCAAGCGGGGATAAGTTGATGATGGAAAAGGCCCTCTCCATGTTGTCAAACGCCCGAGAAGTCTTTAGCGAGAGTTTCTTCCCGACTTTTTATACCAAGACCTTTTTCTTAACTGCGCTTGCCTATCTACGAGACGGGGATTACGGAAAGACAAAAGAGTTTATGGAAAAAACAATGAAGATTGCGGACAGAACTAAAGACCCGCGTCTTGAAGTTTATATGAACTTTTTTTATAGTCTTGAGATTAGCAAGGGTTTACTTGAATAATATCGCATGGGGTTCTCTTAGAGATTTAGTGGTTCCTTTAAATCTCTTTTGAGGCAGTTATAGGTGACGAACATATAGACACGGCTTGCCGTACCCATACGGCGCGCGAGATATTTTCACACCAGACCGTTATTGACCCGACACACAAATCGAGAGCTCTGCAAAAGCCCACTGGTACTGTATGTCATTCTGAGCGAAATTCAACGTTGGAGCAAGCTCCAACGCTACATTCCCGCAATTTGCTTCTTCAAAATGGCACTTACGCAGAGTTTTTCAGAACCCACAAACCTTGTATTGCGATTATTTGGGGTAGGCCTCGAATCAAAAAACAGTAAGAAGCCCGTCTTCAGGATTGTGCCTAGTGACCCCCATGCGGTCCAGAGGCCTTTTTGGCTTCTACCTTTACACCCAGCTCTTTCAGCAGGGAATCAATCTCGTTCATAGTGAGTTTCAATGCGCCAAGCTTATGGCCGAGTTCACTAATGGCCTTTGCCTGCTCTTCGGCCTTCTGGTCGTTATGTTGCGCTGCTTGTACATTGCTGCCTTCGCCGACAGCAATTCCCATAGCCGATAATTTTGCCTCAAGCGCCCTATATCTCTGCATCATGGTGTAGCCGAATGCAAGGGATAAGACTGTAAGCAGTATCAGGATGAATTTTGCCGAGCCTAAGACACCAGCCGGGCAACTCTCGCCATGTGAAGATGACGCCGAGTGTCCCTTGTGGCTGTCGTCGTCGTTGTGTGTATGACCGTGCGCGTGCATTTGTTCTACCTCCTCTAAGCCGTAGCAAGACCATTATATCGGCCTTGAACTACCAGAATGATTAAAGTATACTTGCGCATAAAATTACAGTCAAACAAAAAGTTATGACACGAACGCCGTATATGGGAAACCGCTTCTTGCTAATCTTGATGGCTTTGCTTATGGGATGTCCATCTTGTGGCTCTGTTAAGGACACACACAGGAGGCGTGCATATGTTTCTGAAAATCCTGAACTTGCCAAGTCCCAGAAAGACGATATCCGCATGGGGAACCTCCAGGCGGGGATGACAAGGGAGATGGTAAGGGCATCTTTGGGAGAACCCACGGAAACCTCTGCCAAGACTGCCTTGACCGGGACGGTGGAGGAAAGGTGGTACTATGAAGAGGAGGATGAGACGATAACGGTTGAGTTCAAAGACGGCAGGGTGGTAGGCTGGGATCAGAAGAGGATAGAGATTGACAGATGATGGTGTTTGACGAGTTTGGACCAGAAAAGGTCTTGGAGGTCTACGAACCGAGGATCGGGTTGCATGGATTCTTAGTCATAGACAACACCGCCTTAGGTCCCGGTAAGGGCGGTATAAGGATGACTTCAACGGTGACTGCCGAGGAAACCTTTCGGCTCGCCAGGACTATGACCTGGAAGTGCGCCCTCTCGGACATACCGTTTGGAGGGGCAAAATCGGGCATAGTGGCAGAACCTAAAGATTTGTCAAAGGAGGAGAAGAAGACCCTCATCGAGGCGTTTGCCAAGGCGCTCAAGCCATTAAGCCCCAGACTTTACATTGCAGGGCCGGACGTGGGCACCGGCAAGGACGAGATGCGGTGGTATGCAGATGCGAACGGGCGTCTTACTTCCTGCACGGGTAAGCCTGCGAATATGTGTGTAAAGCCGGGGGAGAAGTGCGGTATACCCCATGAATTCGGTTCCACCGGTTTCGGTGCCGCACAGGCCGCGCTGGAAGCGGCAGACCATATTGGTATGGATATAAAGGGTGCTGAGGTAGCCGTTGAGGGGTTTGGTAACGTGGGTACGTTTGTTGCCGAACACCTGTATAAGTTTGGCGCAAGGGTGATTGCTGTGAGCGATAGGAAAGGGGTTATTTATAATGAAAAAGGGCTGGACCCGGCCAAACTCCTTCGTATAAAGGAGTCCACGGGCAGTGTGGTTAATTATACACCAGGCAAGGTGCTCGAGGGGAAAGACATATTCGAACTTGAGATGGATATATTGATACCCGCCGCGCTCTCGGACGTTATTACCAGCGAAAACGTGGATAAGGTGCGGGCGAAGATAGTGATAGAGGCGTCTAACATACCGATGAAGCCGGATATGGAGAGGGTGCTGTTTAGAAGGGGTATTCTTGTAGTACCTGACTTCGTGGCAAATGCCGGTGGGGTAATATCCTCCTATGCAGAGTACAGGGGGTATAACCCAAAGCAGATGTTCAGAACGGTTGAGACAAAGCTTAGGAATAATGTCAGGCTGGTGCTCGAGGTCTCCAAACAAAAGGGCCTGATGCCCAGAGACGTTGCGCTAGAGATTGCGGAAAAAAGGGTGCGGAAGGCTATGGAGCGGAAGGGTAAGCGACTCAGGGTTAAGTCGTGAGTGTGTGGCATGAATGATGACGAGAGATTTGCCCAGGCCTTTTACGAAGACCTGGAGGGCGGCCGGCTGGGACTATTATCCGTGGTGGCCAAGGTTGTCTTTGATCTCAGCGGTTACTTTTATGCGGGCAGTCTCATCAGAAAGGCCCACCTGAGACCTTCTGACCGCATGCTTGAGGTGGGGTGCGGTACGGCGAGCATGTTAATCAGGGCCCACGGTTTCAGAAATTCTGCGAGTAAATATTATGGGGTGGATATTTCCTACACCATGCTCGATAGGGCCAGACATAATATCCGCAGGCAGGGACTGGGCGGCTCCATCTTTATTGCCGCCAGTCCGGCTTCGTCTCTGCCCTTTAAGGACGAAAGTTTTAGCGTGGTTCTGTTTGCATTTGTGATAAAGCACCTTTCAGACGAAACGTTCGTTTCTGCACTAAAAGAGGCTCACCGGGTTTTGATGCCCGGCGGCAGACTGGTCATGTGGGAGTTTTTGCCTTCTTCTATGGGGTGGGCTAACCGTTACGTGTATTCCATAACCAGGGCCGTTCGGCTCCGCGACCGGGGAGAGGTGATATCGCTTCTCGAAAAGACATCTTTTCTTCACCCTAAACCATTTACTATACTCGCCCCCTGGATGCCTACCAAGACGTTTGCCGTAGTTGCAACAAAACGAGCTGCGAAATGAGCAGAAAAACTATTAATCTATGTGTCGTTTTACTCGCCGCCATTTTCATTACCTTTTCTGTTATGGCAGAGGAGGCGGAAGAGGCTGCAGAACATTATCGTTTGGGGAAGACCTATTACGAGGAAGGCCGACTAGGGAACGCCCTTTCTGAGACAGAGAAGGCCTTGGAACTGGAACCGAAGAATGCCGAGTCTTACTTCCTCTTAGGACAGATATATGCGGCGATGGGTAAACACGAAGAGGAAATTGAGGCGTACGAGAAGGCGGTAAAATATGAAAAGAAACGGGCAGAGTTCCATCTGGCCCTGGGCGAGGCGTACTTTCACGTAGGTGAATACAAGGAGTCGGTTAAACCCTTCAAGAAGGCCATAAAGTATGACAGTGGTATGGCGAGGGCCTACATGGCGCTGGGGCGGGCGTATTTTGCCTTAAGGGATTTTGACAGTGCCCTGGAGGAAATGGAGAAGGCCATAGAGATGGATAAAGAGAATGCGGACTGGCATAAGACCCTGGGCAGTGCGTATTTTGCTGCCGGTAAATACGATGAGGCCGCAAGAGAATACCGCCATGCCTTAGAGATAGATCCTCGGCTAGCAGAAGTCCAGATGCTTATCGGCAGGATACATTTCGAGAAAAAGGAATATGAAAAGGCCGCGGGTGAATACAAGAAGGCAGTAGAAGCAGACCCCGACAACCCCCTGATACACTACCACCTCTCTCAGGCATATAGACAACTGGGGATGTTTGATGAGGCAAAGAGAGAAGAAGAACTGAGCAAAAGACCTTTGAGAAGGGATTAGCTCGTAGGATGTCTTATGACTGAGTTTCTTTTTGTCACCCTGAGCGGAGTGAAGGGTCCGGTAGACAACGAAATTTATTTCGTTGAATCAACTCTTTGGAATGACAGGATGTAGCTAAAGTAGAGTGCGTCTTGACGCACCGTTAATTATTTTTAAAAATGTGGTGCGCCGAGGCGAACCCTACGTTACTGCCTTACGTCCCTCTTTTCCGGCTCTTTTGAAAATCCTCAATCTTTTGTGCCAGTTTTGCCGCATCCTCCTTGCCCAGTATCTTTTCTGCAAGGTCGGTGGCCAATTCGGCCGCCTGCCCGGCAGAGACCCCTCTGACGCAGGTTATCCTCCACAGCCCGTCTTCCACAGCCAGCTCACAAATCCCGTGCCTCTCTTTCATGGGAGGCACGCCATACTCGAACATGGCCTTTAGCGCCTCTGCACTGCATGCAGTATTCAGAACCTCTTCCATATCGAGCACTATGGAGTCCACCTCTACCATGGCCGTGCAGCCATCAATCGTGGTCTTGCTGATTTGCTGCCTGGACATGGAGTGTGCCATATCAATCAGGGATGTTATGGATTCGGGCGCCTCCCGCCTGATGTATCGTATTAATTCCAGCCATTCTATGATGGTGTCGTCAGTTCGTGAGATGTAGGTGTATGCCTTGTCATAGTCACCTGCCCTCACTGCCTCAAGATATTTCTCTACCACCAGGTCAGGAGAGTTTTGCGGCTGGGCAAAGCCCAAGAATCCTAAAAGGGCCGTTAGCAGAATAAACAGTGTAAATCGTTTGTTCATGATTAACCACCTTCCTTCGGGATTAATACTACAAAAATAGCAGCAATCGTAGGGTGCGTCTTGACGCACCTACGTTATTTATTCCTCCAGCGTAGACAGGTCGCCTTCCGGGAGGCCGAGTTCGCGCGCCTTGAGGAGGCGGCGCATTATCTTTCCGCTCCGGGTTTTTGGGACACTCTCACAGAACTGTATCTCCCTTGGGTATGCGTGTGCAGAGAGTCGGTGCTTGATAAATTCCTTGATGTCGTCCTTCAATTCATCGGAAGGGCTGAAGCCCTCGCGCAAGACCAGAAACGCCTTGATTATCTGTCCCCTCTCAGGGTCAGGTTTTCCTATAACTCCGGCCTCTGCCACGGCCTTGTGCTCGACCAGCGCGCTCTCTACCTCAAACGGGCCTACGCGGTGGCCCGCAGTCATTATGACGTCGTCCGCCCTGCCGATAAACCAGAAGTAGCCGTCTTTATCCATATGGGCCGTGTCGCCCGTTGTGTACCAGCCGGGAATCTGAAAATACTCCTTGTAGCGTTTCTCGTCTTTCCAGAGGGTTCGCATCATGGAGGGCCAGCCGGGCCTTATGGCCAGTATGCCCGAACTCCCCGGAGGCAGTTCTTTGCCCTGGGCGTCTATAATGGCCGCCTCTACCCCCGGGAACGGCTTACCCATGGAGCCGGGGCGTATCGGCATAGACGGGTAATTGGTTATAAGAATAGACCCCGTCTCGGTCTGCCACCATGTATCGTGTATGCAGAGTCCGTAGACGTCCATCCCCCAGCGTATTACCTCCGGGTTCAGGGGTTCGCCCACGCTGCAGATGTATCTGAGGGCGCTGAGGTCGTGTCTTTTTACCGGTTCTTCCCCCGCCTTCATCAGCATCCTCAGGGCCGTTGGCGCCGTGTACCAGACGGTTACGCCGTATTGTTCCATAACGGAGTACCAGCGTTCGGCGTCGTACCTGCCCTCAAATACCACCTGAGAGGCGCCGTTGAGCCAGGGCCCCCACAATCCGTATACGGTGCCAGTTACCCATCCGGGGTCGGCCGAACACCAGTACACGTCCTCCTCATGCAGGTCAAGCGCCCATTTGGTGGTGATATAGTGTGAAATCATATCGTTCTGGACGTGTACCACACCCTTAGGCTTGCCGGTTGTACCGGACGTGTACAACATGTAAAGGGGGTCTTCCAGAGATATCTGTTCTACCCCTAAATCGTATGACGCCTTTTCTATCTCTCGTTCATAATGTATCTCAGCCTTCCACAGCCTTTCTGTCTCCGGCAGGCGCGTCACTACTACTGTCTTTAGTTCGGGGAGTTCGTCCCAGACCTGATGGACCCTTTCTCTGAGGGACGCATCCGTTATGAGCACCTTGGCGCCGCTGTCCTTCAGTCTGTCGCGTATAGCCTCGGGGCCGAAGGCGCTGAACATCGGCCCTGCCACCGCGCCGATTTTTGCAATGCCTATTATGCTTATGTAGAGTTCCGGTATGCGGGGCAGGAAGACAAACACCCGGTCGCCCTTATTGACGCCTAGCGATTTCAGCATGTTGCCTACGCGATTTGACTCCTGCCGCATCTCGCCAAACGTGTATTTCTTGCGCTCTTCCCCGGAACCCTCCCAGTAGAGGGCCACCTTGTTCCTGCGCCAGGTGTCGGCGTGTGCATCAATGGCGTTTGTGGCTATGTTGACGCCGCCCTTGGTGTCAAGCCCAAGTTCTTTCTTGACGTCTTCCCAGCGGAATTTTTTGCAGGTCTCGGCGTAGTCCTTTAGGTTCGGCGGGATTTTATTATTCTTGTGTATCTCTTTTTCCATGATACGGCTCGGGATAACGGCATTCTAGCCCGCGGGATTACCCGTGTCAATTGGATGCGGTCAAGGGGGGCAGTGTCGGGGAAAAGGCCGTTGCCGAAGCCGTAGGGGCAATTCATGAATTGCCCCTACCATTATACCCATCCAGAGGGTTACGCAGTATGTCCTTGACTTATCTCTTTCGCTCTGTTGTAATTATGATGTTGCTTAATCTAAGATGCCACTAAAGATTCTGTAAATGCTACACTCTTATTTTTTATAGAGACGGCCAAATGGAGTTCGCCTTTCCAGATACTACAACATTTCCGGCCTTGCTCGTACCCAAAGAGCCATCCCCAGAGAATTCAGTGGGGATTACCTCTACTGTGCCCATTGAGATAATCTTTGCGGCAGGGTATGTGCCGGTAGACCTTAACAACATTTTTATAACCGACGACGATCCTTTGTGGCTGGTAGATAAGGCGGAGAACGCCGGGCTCCCCCGCAATAACTGCGCATGGATAAAGGGCCTCTTCTCGGCCGTAAAGAAGCTGAATATAAAGAAGGTGATAGGCGTCATCGAAGGGGACTGCAGTAATACCCACGCCCTTATGGAGGTATTTGGCACCGAGGGTGTGGAGGTGATACCCTTCAAGTATCCCTATGGAAGGGATAGGACACTCTTACAGGCGCAACTTAATACACTCGCCGGTGCACTCGGCACGGATATGGAGAAGGCGGAGACTGTAAAGCGGGAGCTTGACCGTGTGCGCTCCGTTGTTCATGAGATAGACCGCCTTACATACGAGGAGGGAAAGGTTACCGGCGAAGAGAACCATATATGGACAGTCTCCACCAGTGACATGATGGGCAACGTGGCGCTGTTTGAGGAGAAGGCGAAGGCGTTCATTGCGGAGGCCAGAGAAAGGGCACCCATAAGGCACACGGTGAGATTGGGCTATATAGGTGTCCCTCCGATATGCGGCGGAATATATAACCTTATTGATGAGCTTGATGCCCACGTTGTCTTTAACGAGATACAGCGTCAGTTCAGTATGCCGTACCCGACGGATAATCTGATAGAGCAGTACGCACGATACACGTATCCGTACGACGCCCACGGCAGGCTTGAGGACATAGCCTGTGAGGTCGAGCGGCGCAATA
>Ga0156080_109_pt3 | contig 19959 bp, 15 predicted proteins | sample RifCSPlowO2_02_FD_107733 | JGI IMG/M metagenome (GOLD analysis project Ga0156080, IMG submission 107733) | Planctomycetes bacterium RIFCSPLOWO2_02_FULL_50_16
TATAATTCTCTAACTCTTCCTCCCCCATCCCGGGGGAAACACTGATCGGCTCGCCGAAGGCCAGCACTACCTTGGAAAACGGCTTCGGTATGCGAAACCCGTCCCAACTGGGCAGCCGCCAGCAGTTGGAATAGCCCAGCCCTATGGGAAGGATGGGGAGTCCCGTCTTCTTTGCCAGGAAGATTATGCCCGACTGAGCCACTTCTCTCGGCCCCCTGGGGCCGTCCGGCGTTACAGCCAGAAAGCGGCCATTCTCCGCCTCTTTTACCATGTTTATCATCGCCCCGGCCCCGCCGCGGGTGCTTGAACCGCGCACCACCCCAAAGCCCATATTCTTTATCACCCGTGCGATATATTCGCCATCGGTGTGCCGGCTTATCAATACACGGATACCCTGACCTCGCCCTTGATACACCAGGACTAACATCGTGGCGTGCCAGAAGGCGATTATCGCCCTTGGGCCTTCTGTGAATAATTTGCGGCTGGAACCGGCGGGTTGTTCCTCTATCCTGAGGGTCAAGCACAAAAGACGCAAGACCACCGGCCCCAGGAGGCCCACCACCGTCATCTTTATGTCATTTAAGAAACCGCTCATGCAAAAGATAGCAGCATAACTTGACCTTTTAAAAACCCTTGAGGATGAAGCCTTTCAAAGAATTTACAGAAAAACATTGTCATCAGCAATTTGGATGCGTATGACATCAAAGCATGCTGGCAATCTATCGTATTGTATCTTCACTTTTGAGAATACATTTTCGAATAAGGTAACTTTCATTTTGCCCAAATATGGAGACAATCTGCCAACCGCGCTGAAAGATGTGTTCTTCATTTCCGACAAAGATTGGTTCTGCCCATAAAAACGATCCGTTATCTTGTCTTTAATGAGAGCATAGGTAAACGTATACTCACCATACATTGCACAAATGAAATCGTGGTTTTCAGTCCCAAATAAATGCATTGGGTCTATGTTGTTGTAAATCAACAGTACTGCCGGAATACCTTGTTTAGCCGCGAATTGTATTTGTCTTCGGGAATCATGTATCTTCTTGCGAATGTGTTCCCCAACTTTGCGTGAACTTACCTCAAATGATTCAGTCTTGAAATTCTCATCCTCAGCCAACTGTTTTATCTCAAACACCAAGTTGAGTTCCCTTGTTTTTACCAAGTAATCCGGTCTGGGCGAGCTTCCCTCCTCTATTTTTTCGAATTCTAGCTTGTTTTCGCGAAGGAATCTTTCGAATGTCTCTTCAGATTTTGTTTTCATTGTATTCCAGTTTAGTAACCCTTGCGTCCGTATAACAATTAACACACAAATTCGCAATTTATAGCATTTTGCACGGCTATGGTGAGGAATATACCATGTTCACTACATTTCTTCAGTACAATCTTATTGACATATTTCGCCGGGGTGTATGTCTTGATACCTCTGAAAAAGTTAACTTAAGTGCTATTTTAAACTGTAGTGGTCGAGCTTGCTCGACTTAACAGTGGTAAACTCACGCAGAGCAAGCTCTGCCACTACAATTACATAGTATGAACCCACTTCCAGGTGAGGTTTTCCTCACCAAAGTGGATTAGAAAAATCTGAGGCGTTTCATGCCAGAGGCGGGCAATCGAACGCCTCTATGGCTTTTGCAAGGCTCTCAAAATGCCAATAAAATTCTTTTGCAGGAGTCTTTGACCCAAATGCTTAACCGCCTCCAATCGCCTTGTAAACACCGCACTTGTCGCAGCTTATGTCCCTGCGGCGGCAGAAGTCATGGAATATCTGATGAAGCCCCTGCTGTCTGCGGGCACTGCTTACAATGCCGGACATCCTCTCCGGGAGCACCCTCTTCGTCATAAACCCGACAACACTGTCTGTGGAACCTTTACGGTGGCTTTTATATGCCTCATGCAGTACTGCCGCCAGACTTGAATCATGATTTCGCCTGGAATATACAAGAAGGAGTGGGAGGACAACGTTTATAAAAATAGCCGCTGCACGCTCTCTGCCTATGAGTTTTGCGGGGGCCTTCAGTCTCTTCCCTCCAGGCGCCAGGTAGTGCGACCAGAACTCGTCTTCCAGACCCGAAAAATATGTTTCGATATTATTTATTAAAGTAGAAGCCGATTTTGCCTTTTTGCTTCTGGCCTTTTCAATGGCAGTAAGGAGGTCTTTAAAAACGCCCCCTTCGAGTCCCCTGGCCAGGAGGTGGCTTATGGCGGCAATACGCCTGGGAGGCTGGTTCAACGGCCTTACACCCGACATATGCCAGTCATCGTACTGCATCAGCTCCTTGGGTTCTTTCGGGTTGTTGTCCCATGCCAACCTGATTTCCTCCCATAGGCCAGAAAGCGTTTCGATATACGCCCTTGTTTGCGGGTCGTAATCTTCTCTATCCCGATTCCGCCAGGCAGACAGGAAGCCCCCTGCTCCAAGAAGCATGGACTGTATCCAGACGTGTCTCCCTGTCTGGCCTTCGCCTTCGGTGGCTGCGTCCATAGGCACAAACCTCCTCAGGTCTTCGAGGGGGACGAGTGAGGCAAGCTGAGAAAACTGGAGCGCGTTGTTCTTATACCCCATGGCCCTCATGAGGGCCTCGTACAGCACCTGTTCATAGGACTTCTTGCCGAGGTAATCCTCGAACCTTCTTGCCTTGGAGAGGATTCGCTCGTCACCTGCGTGGTCAAGGATGCGCTCAAGCATCTCATTATTTCTGTTCCCCTTAGCAAGAATAGTGCGGCAAGGGCCTGCAACATATCTGGCCGCATCGGGATACCCCGCAAGGTCATCCAGAAGTCCGGGAATCTCCTCCGGCGGTATGGTAACGTATTTGGACAGAACCAACTGGGGTATGTTTCTGTTTGCCATGTCCCTAACGTAGCTCTGTGAGGAATCGTTCCACATAACCACGTGAAGGCAGACGTTCTTGTATCCTTCCTGCCTGTCGTGGCCGTGGCGATGCCAGTCTGCGGCGCTGACGTGAATCTCCACGTCTCCCTTTATCCGCCCCGCCCCCTCCAGCAGTATCTCGGCGTCCAGGTGGTCAGGACCGCCTTCCACGTTCCACCTACCGGGTGAGATTATTTCCAGCCGCGCACCGTCCTCGGTATACAATCTGGAGGCATCAAAGTGCCTCCCAAACCACAGACAGCGCACCATCTCTTCAGTTATCTTCCTGGTTACGCCCCCGTAGCTGCGTGCCGGCGGCTCGCTGATGCCCGTTAAGTCTAACACCAGCCTGGCGTAATCGTTGGAGAAGCTCTGTTTTGTTTCGTCTGCCATCGTTCTGCCGCCGTGTTTAATATAGTCATCGGCACTGCTTGGACAAAAGTGAGGATAGTCGTTTTCCGTCTATTTTCAAGTGGTTTATTAAAACGGTCTGGCGGTTATGTAAGTAGTAAGTGCCGCAGGCTCACTGGCCGTATAGGGGCACCGCATGCGGTGCCCCTATACTTAACACAATGCAGAGCTTGCTCTACCACTACAAAAGACAATTACGCTTCCCCATGACCCCTGTTTATTTAATGGTGTTTTCATCTGGCTGCTTGGAGTTTTTCATCTTCTGTATGAAATCTAACCCTATTCCCCTAATCTCCTCGTCACTAACAGGAAGCTTGAAGTTGGTAGTCAATGATTGAGCAATCTTGTCCAAATTGTTTTCAATCGCTACCAATGTTTTTGTCATCTTTGAATGTGTATCGGTAAATAATCTCTCCGTGCTCTCAATCCTCATTTTTTCAAGATACTCTATTTGAAACGGTGTTAATAAGGGCTGTGTGTGTGGTTTTAGCATCGTTTCCACAAACTTCAAATTTAGTACATTTTGGTTATAAGGACTCTGACTGACTCTATGGTGATGAGTGGTTCTTTTTCTTAGGACTACAGCGACGCAACTCTTATGATTCTGCTGATCCCAAAGCTCCAATTCCGTTCTAATACCTAAACCTGATATCTTCTTTTCCTTTTTCTCCAGAAGGTCTTTTAACTTGACATCGTCTTGTTCGGTCGGCTTTTCTGGTACAGTATCTTCCGTCACGGTATTTACTAATTGAAGTATTTTGTCTTTCATTTGATGAACTAGATTAAAAAAAGAACCTTCATAATATATAAGTAGGTCTTCACGACTTGTTCCACAAACTTCTTTCTCTGTTCTACTTTTCAAATCGGCAACTAAATTTACCGTAATGTGAAGTTCTTTTAAGACTCTCTCAATTTCAAGCGCGTATTCCCATTGCCGTTCGAGAAAACGCAGTTCTTTTGAAACTCGATCAACCGCGTGATTCTCAGGCTCTTGGGTTTGCTTCTCTATACTTCTACTGAGAAGACCGTTTACTAGTTTTTTAAGTGAATCCGGCATTATTCTTTATCAACAATCTAGAAAAAGGCTTTCGGCCATTTTGGTGGGAAAGGGGAGGACAAGCAGTTGTGGTTATTACAGACTTTATTCTGTAATCTCTCTGGATTCTGCGGTGGGGGTCGTTTCTAGTTCTTCATCGGGACTCTCTGCAGGGTCTTGCCCTTCGGGGGATGTCTCGGGGAGCTTCTCTTCTGCAATGCACGCCATTGAGGCCACGCGGTCACCCTCGTCCAGGGATACAACTCTTACCCCCTGAGTCCCCCGGCCTATTGTAGATAGGGAATCGGCATCCGTGCGCACGACCTTGCCGCCGGCTGTCAGAAGCATAAGTTCGTCTTTGTCACGTACGCCTACCAGGGCCACTACCTTTCCATTACGCTCCGTGGTCTTTATATTCATGACGCCCTGTCCGCCCCTTCCGTGCGTAGGATATTCATCAAATGCCGTACGCTTACCGTAACCATTTTCACATACGGTCAGCAGCGTAGCGCCCTCCTCAACAACTACCAGGCCCTTCACCCTGTCCCCTTCCTTAAGTCTGATCCCCCTGACGCCGGCAGCGGTTCTGCCCATGGGCCTTACCTCTTTCTCGTGGAATCTCATCGCCTTACCGTTCTCCGACCCGATAATCAGCTCTTCATTGCCGGTAGTCAGGCGCACACCCACCAGTTTGTCGCCCTCTCTCAATTTCACGGCAATAATTCCTCCCCGCTTCGGATTACGGAACTCGGTCAGCGGCGTCTTTTTTATCGTCCCCTTCTCAGTCACCATGACCAGGTGGCGCGCGTCAAACTCTCGCACAGGGAACATGGAGGTTATGGACTCTCCCGCCTTGATGCCCAGGAGATTTATAATCGCCCTGCCCCGCGCAAGGCGGCCCTGTTGGGGTATATCATATACCTTCTGCCAGTAGACCCTGCCCTGGTCCGTGAAGAACAGGAGATAGTCGTGAGTCGAGGCGATAAAGAGGTGTTCGACAAAGTCTCCTTCCTCTAAATCTCCCCCCATTACACCCTTTCCGCCCCTGCCCTGCCTCCTGTATGCCGTAAGGGGCATCCTCTTGATATAGCCCCGGTGGGTCAAAAGCACGGCCATATCCTCTTCTGTGATAAGCTCTTCTCTTGTAAAATCCTCCACCTCGCCCATTATGTCGGTGCGACGTGCGTCTCCGAATTTTTCTCTAATCGTCTGAATCTCCTCGCGGATTATGTTCAACACCAATTCCTCTTTTGCGAGGATGTCCCTGTAGCGGCTTATGTCTTTGCATAACTGGTCGTACTCCTCTTCCAGCCTGGTATGCTCCAAGGAAGTCAATCTCTGGAGCCGCATGTCTAATATGGCGCCTGCCTGCATCTCCGAGAGTCCAAATCTCTCCACAAGAGCCATCTTTGCCGCGGCCGCATCTGCCGAGGCCTTGATCACTGCGACTACATCGTCAATATTCTTAAGCCCAATCCTGAGACCCTCTACGATGTGGGCCCTTTCTTCCGCCTTCTTCAGGAGGAAGCTGGTCCTGCGGCGGACTACCTCCATGCGGTAGTCCCTGTAGGCCAGTAGAAGTTCCTTTAAATTCAGCGTCTGAGGTCTACCGTCTACCAATGCGATCATTATTATGCTGAAGTTGTCCTGCAGCTGGGTGAGGTTATAGAGCTGGTTCAGCACAACGTTTTCGTCCTCGCCCCGTTTAAGCTCCATCACCAGGCGACTCCCTTCCCTGTCGCTCTCGTTACGGATGTCGGAGATACCCGTAATCTTGTCCAGTTTTACAAGCTCGGCTATCCTCTCTATGACCTTATCCCTGTTGAGCTGATACGGTATCTCTGTGACGACAATCTGTTTTCTGCTCCCCTTCATTTCCTCTATATGGGTCCTGGCCCTGACGGTAACCGACCCCCTTCCCGTCTTATAGCCTTGGACGATCCCCCTCGAGCCGCAAATGATGCCGCCCGTGGGGAAGTCCGGCCCCTTGACAATGGTAAGAAGCTCATCAATACTCACCCGCGGGTTACCCAGCACCTTAAGGATGCCGTCACATATCTCCCCTACGTTGTTGGGCGGGACACTGGTCGCCATACCGACAGCAATCCCGGAGGATCCGTTGCACAGGAGGTTGGGGAATGCGGATGGAAGCACCGTTGGTTCCTGCCGCGTGCCGTCGTAATTAGGGACAAAGTCTACCGTATCCTTTTCCAGGTCCTCGAGGATGGCCATACTGGCCTCGGTGAGGCGTGCCTCCGTGTACCTCATGGCGGCAGGCGGGTCACCGTCAATGGAACCGAAATTGCCCTGTCCCTCGATAAGGGTATATCTGAGGTTAAAGTCTTGTGCCATTCGCACGAGCGTAGGATAAACCACCTGCTCCCCATGGGGGTGGTAATTCCCGGTAGTATCGCCTGCTATCTTGGCGCACTTCCTGAACTTCGCCCTCGGGCTGAGGGCGAGGTCGTTCATTGCCACCAGGATCCTCCTCTGCGAGGGTTTCAACCCGTCCCTCACGTCCGGCAGCGCCCGGCTTACTATGACGCTCATGGCGAACGTCAGGTAGGAGGATTTCATCTCCTCCTCAATAAACAACTCCTTTATGTTTTCATGCGCCTCTATCATACGTCTAGCCGTCTCACCTCCAGGGCATGTCGTTCTATATACTCACGCCTTCTCTGCACGTCCTTGCCCACAAGCACCGTGAATATCTGGTCCGCCTTGTACGCATCTTCAATCGTAACCCTGAGGAGCGTTCTTGTCTTGGGACTCATTGTAGTCTCGGCCAGTTCTCCTGCGTTCATCTCTCCCAAACCCTTGTACCTCTGTACGTCGAGCCCCTTCCTGCCAATTCCCCTTAACTTATATGGTACCTCGCTCAGCGCGCCGGCTGGCACCTCTGTACCATCGGACAGTAGTTTAAACCCAGGCACCCTTCCCTCCGGCACGCCCAGATAGTCCTCCAATGAAAACCCGCTGGCCTTGAGGCTTGCAAGAAGTTTCTCCAGTTCCATGCTCTCGTGGAATACGATCAACTCGGGGACATTCGTTTCTTCCCCCCCCTGAACGACCTCCTTCTCTATTATCTCCACGTCTTTTCTCTGCCTCTGGAGCTCTTCGTTAAAGGCATTGTACTCCTCATCGCTGTAGAAATATCGCTTCTCGCCGTTTAATCTGACCATGCGCTGCGGAAGCGATGCATCTTTCGGGTTCCTCTTCTTAAGGAACTCCTCCAGGGTGAAACCCTTTTTCTCCAAAAGGTACGCCTGTTCCTCCATTTTTACCAGGAGGCCAAGGAGCTGTTTGAATCCCTGCTCGCTTATTTCTTCGCGACCCCCCTTAATAATCTTGGTACCATCCATACCAAGCGCCAATAGGGCACCCCCAAGCTGTTTGTCGTCGTACAGGTACTCTTGTTTCTTCCTGCGTGTCACCTTGTACAGCGGCGGCTGAGCAATGTAAACGTTCCCTCTCTCAATAAGGTCTTTCATCTGTCTAAAGAAGAACGTCAAAAGCAGGGTACGTATATGCGCCCCATCCACGTCCGCATCCGTCATTATTATTACCTTTCCGTAGCGCAGTTTTTCGGCATTGAAGTCGTCGATACCGATCCCCGTCCCTAATGCGCTTATGAGGGTGCAAATCTCTTCGTTCGAGAGCATCTTGTCTACCCTGGCTTTCTCTACGTTGAGTATGACGCCCTTAAGCGGCAGTATGGCCTGGAACATCCTGTCCCTGCCCTGCTTGGCCGTACCTCCTGCAGATATCCCCTCTACCAGGAAGAGTTCGCTGATGTCCACCTCCCTTGTGGAGCAATCCGCCAGCTTGCTGGGCAGATTTGCACTGCTCAGGGCACCCTTTCGTCTGGAAAGGTCTCTGGCCTTCCTTGCGGCCTCTCTGGCCCGGGTGGCCTCGACGGCCTTGCTTATGATAGCGCGTGCACTATTGGGGGTTTCTTCACAGTACCTTCCCAAGCAGTCGTTTAATATGCCCTCCACGACGCCTTGTATGTCCCTGTTCCCCAGCTTTGTCTTCGTTTGTCCCTCGAACTGTGGGTCGGGGACCATGAGACTGACTATGGCAGTAAGCCCCTCCTGATAGTCCTCTCCTGCTGGGGGCTTTCCTTCTTTCAACAGTCCCTGGTTCTTTGCGTAGTTGTTAAACGTCCTGGTCAATGCCCCTCTAAAGCCGCTGAGGTGCGTCCCCCCCTCAGCGGTATATATGTTATTTACAAAGGAGAAGATGTTTTCCGTGTAGGTGTCGTTGTATTGAAATGCCACCTCCACAATCACATCCCCCTCTTTTTTTTCTATGTGTATTATATCGCTGTGAACCACGTCTTTGCCTGCGTTGAGTTCTGCGATGAACGCCTTTATGCCTCCTTGGTACTGGAATGACTCACTTCTGCCCGTTCGCTCGTCCAGCACGGTTATCTCAAGCCCTTTGTTAAGAAATGCGAGTTCTCTCAGCCTTTTCGCGATGATATCGTATTTAAAGTCGAGGTCCTCGAAGATTTTGGGGTCTGGTTTAAACACGACCTTTGTCCCCCGTCTCTTGGTCGTGCCCCTGTCTTCGACGGGTGTGGTAGAATTGCCCCTTTCATATCGTTGGAAGTGCGCACGCCCATCCCGCCGGACCTCTACCTCCAGCCATTCGCTCAGCGCATTAACGACGGAAACACCAACCCCGTGAAGGCCCCCGGAGACCTTGTAGGTATCGTGCCCAAATTTACCCCCCGCGTGGAGCGTAGTCATGACGACCTCTACGGCCGGCTTGCCGGTCTCCACGTGATTATCTACGGGGATTCCCCTGCCATCGTCTGTTACGGAAACACTGCCGTCTGCGCCAATCTTTACCCCTATCTTGCCACAAAAGCCTACAACCGCCTCATCTACGCTGTTCATGACCACTTCCTCGACCAAGTGATGCAGGCCTCTTGTACTAACGTCTCCTATGTACATGGCGGGCCTCTTCCGGACGGCCTCTATGCCTCCCAGTACTTTTATTGCCGTTGCGTCGTATTTTTCAGCTTGTGCCACTCTTTCCGCCTGTGTCATGCTCTCTTAATCCTTTGCCAGCTTTAACCTTATATCCGCCAAAAATACTCCTTTGAGCTTCCCGGTCATGGCCTCCTTAATCCTCGTCTTGTTCATCCCTGTGATTTCCTGGAGCATCGCCGGCGACTCGACCTCTACATGAAGAGTTCCTTTTCTGAAGGCGCTTATCTTGGTATAGCCAGCCTTCTCCCTTCCTATGGCGTCTTTCCAGGCCTCCCAGAGCCTTTGTTGTGTTTTGCTCCCCTTGGGTCTTAACTTTGGGACCAGCTCCCCCAGGATCTCCGACATGGATTTCATCTTCCCGGCCATCTTACGCCTCAGCCAACCTTATCGGCATCAAAACGTAAAGGTATTCTTTGCCCGCTCGCATCGTTGCGGCGGTGTTTGGGTCTTTAAACATAAATCTGACGGGGCCTTTTCCTACAGCCTTCAGTCCATCTAACAAAAAGTCTGGGTTGAGACCCACTTCCATCTCGACGCCGCTGTAGTCAACGCTAATCTCAATCTCCGCGTTCCCAATGTCTGGTGTCTCTGCAGAGACTATTACCTTGCCTTTTCGCAACTTGAACCTTATTACATGCCTCTCCTCCGTTGTGAGAAATGCGGCACGCCGGACAGCCCCGCTGAGAATCTCCGTGTCTACTTCTAGCTTCTCCCCATCCTCCTTTGGAATGGCCTCCTCATAATTAGGGTATTGCCCCTCGATGAGCTGACTATACAACGTAATTTTTTCTGTCTTTACAACCATGTGTGTATCTTCTAACCTAATCTTCATTGGTTCGGAGGAGTGGGCCGCTATTTTGGGTAGCTGTTGTACCCCTTTCGCCGGGATGATGCTGTTGCGCGAGATTTTGTCCTTGTTAACGACCTTTTCTTTGATATAAGCCATCCTTCTCCCATCCGTAGCTACCATCTTTATTACATCCCCTTTTACTTCCATCAACACACCTGTCATCGTATGTCTAAGCCTCTCACTTGCGCATGCAAAGACCGTTTTTCTGACCATCTCCCCTATCTTTCCCGAGTCTATTTCAAAATGCCCCTTTTCTGTAAAACTAGGAATCGTTGGAAATTCATCTGGGGCGTACCCCAAAAGCTTAAAATCACATCCTTCTCCAGAGATACGACAGGAGTTGTCTTGAACCTCCAATTGTACCTTTCCCTCTGTCCATTCCCGAAAAAGTCCCATTACTCTACCTCCTGGAAGGACAACACTGCCTGACTTCATAACCTTCTCCGTCTCCACCAAGCACTTCATTCCTACCTCTAGATCCGTACCAGAAATCTCCAGCATGTCGTTTACCGTTTCTAACTTTATCGCTTGAAGAATAGGTTTTGTAGTAGACGTGGTTACCACATTACCCACCAACTGTAATCCCTCATGAAGTTTACTATTGGAGCATAGGACTTTCATTTCTCGTGTTCTCTCTTATAGGTTATTATATTATGTTTTCTTAGAGTCTTCTTAGTCTATTTTGTCAAAATGTTAACAAGTTTGGCTGTGCACCTACAACCCACACAAGCACAGAGGCTTACACCCAAGCGCGGGTGTTGATAAGTTGTAGACAAAGTACCCCCGGGGTGTAAAAACAAGGTTTTCTTCCCCGAAAACAACTCTGGAAAGGAACAAAAAGACACCAGAGGGACCACATAAGATGACTACTTATCCACAGGTTGTGTACATCCCTGTTGTAAATTCTTTTCTATTTCATCCATTAACTGGAGAAAGCCTTTATCCCTTGATTTTGTTTCCTTTACCTTCTCTTCAGCGTGTATTACGGTACTATGGTCGCGTCCCCCAATATAGCCCCCAATTTCCTGCAAGGAAAGCCGCGTAAACTTGCGGGCGAAGTACATCGCTGTCTGTCTTGCCAAGGCAACAGAACGGGAGCGGTCTCTCGACTGCAGTTGCGATAGAGGAATACCAAAAGAGGTTGAGACGGCCCGAAGTATTTCCTCTATGCTTACGTTAGGCACGTTTTGTTTTACTAACTCTTTGGTCACCTGCCGGGCCGTTTCTTCTACTGGTGTGGCCGGGGAAACGGAGGCATAGCGGGAAAACCTAATAATAGCCCCTTCCAACTCACGGACGTTATCGGTCACGCCCTCCGCAATTATTCTAGCGGCAGAAGGGGGGACATAAAGATTTAAGAGGGCAGCCTTCTTTTCTATAATGGCAATTCGCGTCTCGAAGGAGGGCGGGTCTATCCTGGCTAAAAGGCCCCATTTGAAGCGTGAGATCAGCCTTTCTTCGAGCGAAGGTATGTCCTCTGGCGAGCAATCGCTTGAAAGGACGATCTGCTTCTGTAAATTATACAAGGCGTTGAAGGTGTGGAAAAACTCCTCCCGGGAGCGCTGGGAGCGAGAGATAAAATGGATATCGTCGATCACCAGCATGTCTAGGTCACGATAAGTGTTACGAAAGCCCTCCCAGCGTTCGGACTTGATGGTGGCAATAAAATGGTTTACGAAGCTTTCGCAGGGGAGATAGAGGATCCTTAAGCTAGGGTTCTTCGCAAGGAGAGAAAGACATATCGCATGCAGGAGATGTGTCTTGCCGAGACCCACACCCCCTTGCAGAAAGAGGGGATTGTAAGTACCGCCGGGGGATTCAGAAACGGCAACCGCCGCAGCGTGAGCAAGACGATTAGAAGGCCCAACGATGAAGTTATCAAACAAGTAAACCTTGTTCAGATAGCTGTATGATTCCACGCTGGGCACGCCCTGCGCACCGTCTTCTACAGTAAACCTTATGTCCCCCACGTCTCCGGACACAGAGGAAAAGGCGTCTTCAATAATGTCCTTATAGCTCCTTGAAAGCCATTCCCTATGGTATTCGTTGGGCACGCGAAGCTCTATGCCGTTATCTCCCTCGAGGGTGATCGGTTTTATATGTGCGAACCAGGTCTGAAACTGCTGAGGGGTCACCTTGACTTTCAGCTCCTCAAGAATTTTTGGCCACAGATTTTGTATCTCTTTAACCATATCAACACACGATAGACTTTTAAACGGAGATAGAACGGAGCTGGTTGACGACAACCCCGAGCCTTTCAGTAGTAAGGTCAACCTCCTCAAGCGCGCTATTCCTGGTAAACGTGAACCTGACGGAGCAAAGGGCCTCCGATGGAGAGAGTCCCATAGCAAGAAGAGCAGAGGACGGCTCCAAGGCCCCGGAGGCACAAGGATTACCCGCGCCGATGTAGATTCCCGCCATGTCGAGATTTAAGAGAAGAGCCTCTGCCTCCAGACCCTCAAACCGCAGACACAGACTGCCCGGAAGCCGGAGCCTGTTATCTGTCGGGCCATTTAACCGAACGTGTTCTTTTCCCGCAAAAGACAGAATACCCTGGAAAAGACGATTGCGTAAAGACGTAACACGAGACATATCACCCAGTAGGTCATGGGTCGCTAATTCAAGGGCCTTGGCCATACCAATGCTGTTAGCGATATTTATTGCTCCTGGTCGCAGTTGCGAGACAACCTGTTCGGAACTGCCGTAGAGCAAAGGCGTCACACGGATGCCCGCACGAACATAGAGGGCACCGATGCCTTTAGGACCGTGAAACTTGTGGGCCGAAAGGCTGAGCAGGTTCACCCCCAGGTTTGTCGGGGTTACAGGTATCTTCCCGACAGCCTGCGCAGCGTCGGTGTGAAACGTTATCTCTCGGGAGGTCGCAATATCGGCAATATCCCGGATGGGCTGTACTGCGCCCGTTTCGCCCTCGGCAAAGATTACCGATATAAGTATGGTCTCGTCTCTTATGGACCGGACCACGTCGTCGGGGTCTATTAGACCCTCTCCGTTGACGGGGAGATAGGTGACTGCGAACCCTTGCTTTTCAAGGGCCCTACACGCAAGCAGGACAGACGAATGTTCTACGCGGGACGTTATAATGTGGTTGCCGCGTTGCCTGAGGGCCCTGGCGACACCGAGCAAGGCGAGGTTATTTGCCTCTGTGGCCCCGCTGGTGAAGACAATTTCCTTTTCTTCTACGTCTAGGCAGCGGGCGAGACGCTCCCGCGAGCGGTTAAGGGCCTTTCGGGCCTCACGGCCTATGGAATGGGCCTGGGTAGAAACGCCCCAGTTTTCTCTTTCGAAGCGGGACATCTCCTCCAGGGCCAAGGGGTCGATGCGCGTAGTTATGGCGTTGTCAAGATATATGCCGTTTGTCTTCATAAAGGGTTACATCCGTACATGCCTCTATAAGGGCCTGTTTTATTTGTACTATCCTCTCTTCCTCCAGTAGCTTGGTTCGGCGCACCTTATCCGTAACGTAGAAGACGTCAATGGCCCTGTCCAACTTGGTGGCGACCTTGGCGAAATGTATGTCCAATCCGCAGTTCGCCAGGCAAAGGCTGATCGTGTAAAGCAGCCCCACCCTGTCCGGGCTTACTACCTCTATGATGGTGTACTCCGGGCTGGACTCGTTGTCGGTGTATACCCTTGTAGGGCCTTTACTGACGGAGGGGCGTTTCCCAGGAACAATGCGTCTCTGGCGCGAACGAAGCATCTCTATCAAAGACCGTTTGCCTCCAAAGATGTCCAGGAAGTTTCTCTGTACCTCCTGGCTGAGTTTATCGGTGAGTGGTTGTCCCTCGACGGGTACTACGCGGAAGCGGTCTAGGATTATGCCGTCCTTGCGGGTATACGCCTGGGCGCTTATGATGCTCAACCCGCCGGCGGCGAAGATCCCCGAGATCTGGGAGAAGCTCGCTGGCCGGTCCTCCGTAGAGAGCCACACTTCTAGAAAGGTGGCCATCGGGGAAAAATAAAGAGCTATAGGGGTTTTGCCTTTTTTAAGCTCCTGAATCAGCTTCAGATGGATCATTGCCTCTGCTGGCCTGACTTCTATGGCATATCTTGGCGGGACGGCCTCACAGTGCCTGACCGCCTCTTCCGCCATACCCCTTTCGCGTGCCAGCTCCAGGAATTCCTCCTTGAACGTCTTTGGACTTTTTGTCGCCCCTGTGGTGCCATCTCCGGAGAGGACTATTGCCGCCTTCTGGTACAATTCCCACAGAAGGGAGTCGTGCCAGGCAAACCAAGACCCACTGGCCTTGTTGTCGGCGGATGTGAGTATATACAGAAGCTTTAGGTTGGTAAGGTTCCCAACTTTCTCGGCAAAGGCCGCCAGTGCGGACTCCTCACCATGGTCACGGCGTTCAAAGAGATATGCCATCTCCAGGTGGTTCTCCACCAGGAATTCAAGTAACCTTGCGTCTTCTTCTGCGAGGTACAGCCTCCTGGCAATGGTAGGGATAACGGCGGCTCCCAGGAGTGAATGGTGCGGACCCCTGGGTTTACCTATGTCATGAAGCAGCAGGGCCAGTCTCAAAAGGGCCTGTTTGCCCGTCTCGTCCAGTAGCTTTCTTTTCTGGGCCTCCTCAGGACGGTCTCCTTGCGACAGCTTGTCTACGGCATCTATTGCCAACAGAGAGTGTTCGTCAACCGTGTGCCTGTGAAGAGACTCGTAGTGTACGAAACCCACCAGGTCGTCGAACTCAGGTATATACCTGCCCAGCAGTCCGCAGTCGCGCATGTGCGATAGTATTTTAGAGACGTCTCCAGTGCCCTCCAGGATGCCCATAAACAGTTTTGCTATTTCAGGGTCGCTGCGGAATCCCTGGTCAACCAACTCCAGATGCTCGTAGAGCAGCTTCAGCGCCTGCTGGCTGGGCTCCAAATGATGTCTTTGGGCCGTAAGGAAGAATTCCATCATCTTCTTCGCCTTCCAGGGGCTGTCGAGGGCGTTCTCGCTGCTGAAGTAGAGGTTTTTCCCTATGGCTACCGTGTCAGGACCCATGGGTCTCCTGGAAACGCCTCTGTAGTCCGCAGACAGCCTCCCGGCGCCTTCAAGGCGGGACAAGGTGGTATTTAGATGGAAACGTATCTTTCCGACTGCCGTAAAATAGTCCCGCATTAGTTCCGTTGCGGCGGGCAGACCGTTATTTTCTTTGTATCCCAGTGACCGCGCCACCTCTTCCTGAAGTGCGCGCTCCAGCACGTCGTTTTTCCTCTCAGAGATGAGGTGGAGCTGGGTCCTGATGCGTAAGAGCAAGTCACGGGCCTTTTGTAGGGACAGGACTTCTTCTTCCTTGAGCAGCGGCAGAAGATTGCCGAACTGGGAGGGGAGCAGTTGAGACAGTTGCAGTATCCAGGAGGTTAACTGTGCATCCCGCAGGCCGCCGGGGTTTTCTTTGATATTGGGTTCTATCAGATAGGGAGACATGCCCCTCGAGCGGTGTCTGTTGCGGGCCTCTTCTATTCTGTCGGTGATAAAGGAAAACAGGTTGTTGGAGAAGAACTTTAGAAGCACCTCGTTTTCAAACTGCTTACAGAGGGACTCGTCCCCTGTGACGTACCTGCTTTCCAGAAGGGCGGAGGCGGTAATGTAGTCCTTCTCCATTGCCTGGCGACAGCCTTCTGAATTCCTGCAGGCGTGAGACACACCTAATCCGGCGTCCCACAGCAGCTGGAGAACGGCGCTCATAAGGTGTTCCACGTACGCCGCGGGGGTGTCGCCAGAATGCAGTAAGGTGAGGTCTATGTCAGAAAAGGGATTCAGTTCCCCCCTGCCGTAGCTGCCGGTGGCTATCCAGACCACGGGTGTCTCTTCATCACAGGCAACCTCTCGTGCGTATTGGTGCGCGAAGACAATCACGGCGTCTATCAGCCGGGCCAGTCTCTTGGCCACGGTTCTGCCCGAGGCGCCTTCGCGGTGGAGTTTATAGGTAAGCGCTCTTTCCCGCCGGACGAAATCTTTGAGCCCTTTTAGTACCTGTGTTCTTTCGGAACGTCTCCCTTGCGGGGAGAAAGAAGGTACCGAGGGGTCTAAAACGGTCGTTTCTTTAAATGTCACTGTGCAAGGTTTGCCGTGGCTCAAACGTCATGATATAAAGAAAACTCGTAGGGGTGCGGACGGAGTTGCACGGGCTCAACCTCGTGCGTCCTCTTGTAAGAGATCCAGGCCTCTATGACGTCCTGGGTAAAGACGTCGCCCTTTAACAGAAACTCGTGGTCTTCTTCCAGGACATCAAGGGCCTCTCCCAGCGACGCCGGCGTCGCTGGTACCTTTGCCAGTTCCTCCGGAGGCAGGTCATATATGTCCTTGTCCAGGGGTTTACCGGGGTCTATCTTGTTCTGAATGCCGTCAAGTGCCGCCATAATAATGGCCGCAAAGGCGATGTAGGCGTTGCATGAGGGATCGGGAGTCCTGAACTCAAGCCTGATCGCCTTGGGGTTGTGGCTGTACATAGGTATCCTTATCGCCGCGCTCCTGTTTCTGGAGGAGTAAGCCAGGTTTATCGGCGCCTCATGCCCGGGGGCCAGTCTCTTGTAAGAGTTTGTAGTGGGGTTGGTGAAGGCCAAAATGGCGCGGGCATGGTGGAGGATTCCCCCGATGGCGTACATGGCCGTATTGCTCAGGCCTGCGTAGCCGTCTCCCGCAAAGAGGGGTTCCCCGCCCTTCCAGAGGGAAAAGTGCGTGTGCATGCCCGAACCGTTGTCACCCATGATGGGCTTGGGCATAAAGGTCGCCATCTTGCCGTGCTTCCTTGCAGTGTTTTTAATGATGTATTTATAGAGCTGCATGGTGTCGGCCGTCTTCACGAGCGTGCCAAATCTAAAGTTAATCTCGCCCTGGCCACCCGTGGCCACCTCGTGGTGCTGCCGCTCCACCTCGATGCCGCACCCTTCCATGTGGAGCATCATCTCTGAGCGGACGTTCTGCAGGGTGTCAGCGGGAGGGACGGGCTGGTATCCCTCCTTAAGGGCGATCTTATAGCCGAGGTTCGGGCGCTCGTCTTCCCCCGTCGTCCAGTTTCCCTCGGAGGACTCTATGAAATAAAACGAGTGGTTGGGCTGGTGGTTAAAACGGAGGCTGTCGAAAATAAAGAATTCTGCCTCGGGGCCGAAATAGGCCGTATCCGCTATACCTGTGGATTTGAGATACGTCTCCGCCTTCCGTGCGATGAAGCGGGGGTCCCTGCTGTAATTCTCTCTGGTGATGGGCTCCAGTATATCGCATATAAGTATCATCGTGGGGGCATCCAGGAAAGGGTCCATTACCGCCGTGCGGGCGTCGGGTATGGCCAGGAGGTCGCTCATGTGAATGGGCTGCCAGGCGCGCAGACTGGAGCCGTCGAAGCCAAAACCCTCCTCAAACACCGTTTCTGTGAGTTCTCGGACGGGTATTGAAAAATGGTGCCACTTGCCCATAAGGTCGGAGAACCTGAGGTCTACGACCTGGGCCCCCTTTTTCTTACACAGTTCTATTGCTTCTTTTGGAGTCATTTTTAGATGGCCTCAGGCCCCCTTTCACCGGTCCTTATGCGTACCGCATCCTCCAGCGGGAGGACAAAGACCTTGCCGTCGCCGTCTTCTTCTCCCAGTCTGCCCGCGCGGACAATGCTCTCTACCGTAGGCTCTACAAAGGACTCGTTGACGGCTATCTCCAGCTTGACCCTCCGTACGGTGTCAACGGTGTATTCCTGTCCCCGAAAGGTCTCGGTACGCTTTTCCTTGCCACCCAAACCCTCTACGTCGCTTACGGTGAGTCTTACTACTCCGACTTCACAGAGAGCGTCCTTTACGGCCTCCAGCCTGGCAGGTTGAATGATGGCCTCTATCATCTTCATAAATAAGGCCCGTAGGTGCTAAGAGAGGTTTGTGAAAACACGATAAAAAATCCCAAAGAAACATTATACAAGGATTGGCCCAAAATTCAAGTTGCTAGTTGATAAAACGTGTGGAGTATATAGACATGGATAACACTCTGAATAAGATATTAGGCCTGTTTCTACGGGATAAACGGCCTGCGAAATTTTTTTGGTGGTTGCCAGTGCCAAAATATTACTACCAATCCGCTGCATAGGTTACAAAACTTTTCCAAATAAAAAATGATACCTGTTATCGTCCCCCCCACGTATCCCAAAAGACGCTTATAACCCAATTATAATTAAGCGTAGGTATTTCACTCACCCTTGGACTCATCCGTCTCGTTGACCTCTTCCGGCGTGAAAGATTCCTCTATCCTGTGCTCTTCCTCCACCCATTTACCCAGGTCTATGAGCTTACAACGCTCAGAGCAGAAGGGGAAAAAGGGAAGGTCCCGCGTGGACTTATAAACCAACTCCTTGTCACAGTATCTACAATCTATCTTGGGCATAGTGAGCTACCTGCAAAACTCCGTCCATAAAATCTGCTGCGGCATTCCCTCCGTATTTGAGGGGGATTGGAAACACCAATAGATTTCTTGGGGGGTCCATTTATACAACAGGTTCTTCTTCACCAAGCACGGGGCCGGTATCCAGCCCCTGTGCGGTTTTGGGAGATACTTTCGCAGTGTCTTCGGTGGTCTCGGCAACCCCTTTCGCAGGTCTGTCCTTCCCTTCTGCTGCCGCACCCTCCCCAGCCTTAGCAGCAGTCCTCTTGGAAACCTTAACTTTTGCCGGTCTTAGGACCTTATCATTCAGGAAGAAACCCTGCTCTATCTCCTCGAGGACGGTATGGTGGGGAAGCTTGTCGTTTTCCACCTCCATAATGGCCTCATGCAGTTCCGGGTTAAATGCCTGGCCCTCCTGTCCATGTACGACCTTGACGCCAAAACCGTTAAGGACCTTAAGGAACTGGTCCTGAGTCAGCACTACGCCATGAAGGAATTTTTCAAGGGACTGTGTGTCAGGCTTTCCGACAGATTTCACGGCCCTGTAGAGATTGTCCAAAATAGGTAAAAGCGCGCGCATCACGTCTTGAACTGCCAGGTGGTTCAGCGCCTCCATCTCTTTTCTAGCCCGCTTCTGATAATTCTGGAAATCGGCCTTTGCCCTGAGGAACATGTTCAAATACTCGTCCCTTTCCTCAGCCTTTTTCCTAAGCTCGGCATACTCCTTCTCCGTGAGCTCAACCTTCTTCTCCCCCGGAGCCTCCGCTGCCCCTTCTTTAGGCGCCCCTTCCGGCTGAGGTGATTTCTCGGCCGCAGCCTCCTCTGTCTCGGCAGTTCTTTCCGCTTTTTCTTCTTCAGTCATTATTCAAAATACTCCTTCACCTTCTGTAAAAAGCTCTTCCGCTTCGGACTGAGGTTACTGTTTTCCATACTGGCAAATTCCCTGAGAAGTTCTTCCTGCTTCTCCGTAAGCCGGACCGGGGTCTCGACCACTACCCGCACCAATAGGCTGCCCTTACCCCATCCTTGCATGGAAGGAAGGCCCTCTCCCTTAACCGGAATAGTATCTCCATACTGGGCACCCTTGGGGATCTTGACCTTAGTAATAGTCCCCTTCAGTGTGGGTACGTCAATTTCACATCCGAGAGCGACCTGGGCGAAGCTCACCGGCAGTTCGCAGACCACGTCACTGCCCTGCCTCTGAAAGATTGGATGGGGCTTCACATGTACATCACAATAAAGGTCTCCGCTGGGCGCACCGTTTTCACCGGCTTCTCCCTGACCCGCGACACGTAGCCTCATACCGTCTTCGACGCCGGCGGGCACCTGCACCTTGATGTGATGCCGCTTCGCAACACGCCCGCTGCCGCGGCACATCTGGCACGGGTGCTCGACTATCTTCCCCTGCCCCCCGCA
>Ga0156080_132_pt2 | contig 19930 bp, 15 predicted proteins | sample RifCSPlowO2_02_FD_107733 | JGI IMG/M metagenome (GOLD analysis project Ga0156080, IMG submission 107733) | Planctomycetes bacterium RIFCSPLOWO2_02_FULL_50_16
GGGAAACAGTTGGCGGCAATGGCGGAGGGTGTGGAATTCCCGGATTTTACCAGCGCCGAATGGCAGGCCAAAAAGACGGACGAACGTATGATTGAGCAGATGAAAAACGGTTCACCCAACAGGATGTTCTCCTTCAAGGACAAATTGAGCGAGGAGGAGATAAAGGCCCTTGTGGCGTATGTCCGCGGGTTTCCGTCCAGATAGATATTAAAGTGAGGGAGCCGAATTATGTGTATGGAACTGTTTGAACTAAGGGGTAGGGTAGCCCTGGTAACGGGTGCGAGCAAGGGTCTGGGCAAGAGCATGGCCATGGCCCTGGGAGAGGCAGGCGCCGATATTGTGATGGTTGCGCGCGGGCCTGTTAAGCTGGCGGAGACCGAGAAGGAAGTTGCAGATATGGGCGTCCGCACCCTCACGGTAGCGGCAGACGTTACCATTCCGGAGGATGTTGATAAGATGGTCAGTCAGGCCCTAGCGAAGTTTGGAAAGATTGACATCCTGGTCAATAATGTGGGGACATATGTAGGGAAGCCAATAGAGGAATCAACCACCGAGGACTGGTTTAACTTAATCAATACCAATCTTACAAGCACTTATCTCTGCTGCAGGGCGGTGGGTAAACATATGATGGAAAGGCAGCGGGGGAAGGTCGTAAACATGGCCGCTGCCATAGGTGCGCTTGGCGCCAGAAATTCCTCTGCGTACTGCGCAAGCAAGGGAGGTGTTATCCAACTCACCCGCGCCCTGGCTGTGGAATGGGCAAAACATCATATTACCGTCAACGCCATAGCCCCCGGAACTATGGAAACGGAGATAACTGCAAAGATGCTGGAAGACCCAAAGGTTAGAAAGGCACTGGAGGGTAAAATACCTATGAACAGGATTGGGCAGCCTTCAGACCTCGCCGGGACCGTGATTTTCCTGTCCGCAAGCGGGTCGGACTACATTACCGGACAGACCATATTCGTAGACGGCGGGTTTTCCGTGCAATGAGGATTACCCGTGATTAATCTTCCTGATAGATGACGTCGTCGTAAAATGTCTCTATATCCCTCTTGTGTTTCAGCTCCTGCTGTGCGAATGATTCAAGGACTTTCTTGAGGCCAGGGTCAGTTACTTCTTGCGCAAACTTAGAATAGAACTCATAGGCCTCCTTCTCGCGCTTCATTGCAAAGACAAGCACGTCCTGAAGGTTTGACGTCTCCGTAATGTCCCTGTCCTTAAGAAATTCTGCTATCTTCAGGTCTTCTATTTTTTTAGGTTCTACCTTCTTTAATTTCTTCTTATCGAGTTTCTTCAGGGCCTCTTTGTGCTCAAGCTCTTCTTGGGCAAGCTGTGAAATCATAGCCCTGGCGCCCGGATCACTTATTTTATTCAGTATCCCGCTGTAGAGTTTGTAGGCATTCTCTTCCTTCTCAATGGCAAGTCTGATTATATCGTCCACTGTTATCGTCATGTTGACAAAACCCTTTCCTGGCTCTAGTCTATGAAGCCCAATGTTGTCGCTGAATTTTATTCCTTTTCAGATTATAATTCAAAGAAAAATACTTTTTTGGAATGCCCACGGGCGCAACCGGGGCTGTTTTTGGTTCTGACTGACTGTTGCGAAACTTTTTAGGCGGATCAATCATTGTTTCATCTATGCGGACGGGGCATTTTAGTTTCCATTTGGTGTAGGAACAAACAAAAACCAGACATACTATACAATATATGCACCGTATAGGTTATATTTACACTACAAATGGCGTTTTTGGTTGACATATTTTGGCTTTTTGTTATACTGCGTAACCAATGGCGGCCGTTGACTTATCTACAGAGCTCTGCGGGATAAAGCTTAGAAATCCTACGGTACTTGCATCAGGCATCCTTGGCACTAGTAATGCACTACTCCAAATGGTGGCAGGGGCCGGTGTCGGTGCAGTTACCACAAAGTCAATAAGCCTCGATCCTATGCCGGGCCACAATAACCCCATCACTGTGGGCTTTGAGGCGGGTCTTCTTAATGCAGTGGGCTACTCAAATCCAGGTCTGCATGCGGCCATAGAGGAGTTTAAGAACCTGGAGGGCATGGGTGTGCCTGTTATAGCAAGCGTTATAGGCAGAGGCGTGGGTGAGTTTATCAAGGTGGTCGAGGGGCTGTGGAGTCAGGGGTTTGCCGCGATAGAGATATCGCTTTCGTGTCCCCATACGCCTGGTTTTGGGATGATGGCGGGACAAAGTAATCCACATTATACGAGGCAGGTTGTCGCTGCCGTTAGAAGGGTAACAAGTATACCTATTTTTGTAAAACTCTCTCCCGAGACACCGGACATAGCTAAGGTGGCGGTAGCGGCGGAAGAGGCCGGGGCTGATGGGATAACCGCCGTGAACACCATGGGACCTGGGATGGTAATAAATATCGAGGCTAGACAGCCGGTTTTGGGTTTCAAGATGGGTGGCGTTTCGGGACCGGCCTTAAGGCCCATTGCCGTTAGATGTGTTTATGAGATATACAAGGCGGTACGCATACCGATAATCGGGACGGGGGGCGTGTCTACCGGAAGACATGCCATAGAGATGCTGATGGCAGGCGCCACGGCGGTCGGCATCGGCACGGCCGTTTGCATCTCTGGTTTGGACGTTTTTTCTGCGGTATGCCGCGAAATGGAAGAGTGGATGGAGGCAAATAACGTCAGTTCTGTGCAAGAACTTATAGGGACTGCCCATGAGCTATACCCCGAATGACAGTGAATCTACCTTTAACGTACTCCAGCCTACTATAGTAAGGATAGACAGGATAGTAGACGAGTCTAAGACTACGAAGAGCTTCTTCTTCAATGGGAACATCGAATATGAGCCGGGTCAGTTTATTATGCTGTGGATACCCGGTCTTGATGAAAAGCCATTCAGCATATCTTATCACGGCAAGAATTTTTTTGGGATAACGGCGGCCTGCAAGGGCAGGTTTACCAGGAAACTTCACCAGATGAGTGTTGGGGATATATTGGGCGTAAGGGGCCCATTGGGGAGGCCGTTTACCATACAGAAGGGGAATGCCTGCCTGATAGGCGGGGGCGTGGGTATGGCCAGCCTGGCGACGCTTGTGGATAGGCTCAAGAGGGGTATGATTATACAGGGTGCAAAGACGGCCTCGGATGTCCTCTTTCGTGACAGAACTGGGTTCAGTGGTATGACCGTATATACGGAAGACGGGTCGGCTGGGGAAATTGGCCTGCCCACGAAAAACCTTGAGACCATTTATAAACAGTTTGGCGTCATGACTCTTTACGTCTGCGGCCCAGAGCCTATGACACATGCGGTGTTTGAGTTTGCGCGGAGGCACGGGCTGCCGATGCAGGCATCTCTGGAGAGATACATGAAGTGTGGTATAGGTCTATGCGGTCAATGTAGTTGTGATGGGCTGAGGATGTGTCTTGAAGGACCGGTAGTTGACAGGGAGACACTAGAGACCCTGAGCGATTTCGGCCGGTTTGCGAGGCTTAAAGACGGTCGAAAGGTTGCGATAGAAGAATACCTTCAGGTGAGGACGTAGGTGCGGTATCTGGTGCGTGTCCGCACTTGAATGGTGAAGACGCAGTACCTCTAATACAACCGTAGGGGCAATTCATGAATTGCCCCTACGACTTTGTTTCGGAGGCTGGGGTGTGGAAGTAGTTGTATATGGCCTCGGCCTGGCGTGCCGGTAGTCCGGCGACCTCCCTCAAATCGTTCAAAGATGCCTCACGGATGTTCTGTATGCTTCCAAAGCATTTCATGAGTTTTGTCTTCCTGGCGGGGCCGATTCCCGGAATGGCGTCCAATGGCGAACGGTAAAACATCCGCTGACGCAGTTTCTTGTGGTACGTGACGGCAAAGCGATGTGCCTCGTCGCGAATCCTGCCCAACAATAGGAGTTCGGGGGAGTCGGGGGAGAGGATGACGGGTTCTTCGCTCGCGGGGACGTACACCCTGTCTTGGAGTTCGTACTCCAGGTTCGCATCCTTATTGTATTTCTTGCGTGCCTTTGCCAGGGCTATCACGTCAACGTCCGTGATGCCAAAATCGTTCATTACCTTTACTGCAACGCCGAGCTGCCCCTTTCCGCCGTCAATCATTGTTAATTGTGGGAGGTCTTTCTCCTTGGCCGCTTTCTTGTAACGCCTCGACAATATCTCGTGCATCATGGCGCAGTCGTCCGATTGGTCCATGGTTTTTACCTTGTAGCGCCTGTAGCGGTTCTTATTGGGGAGACCGTTTTCGAACGTTACCATCGAGCCTACGGCCAGCTTGCCGCCTATGTTGGATATATCAAAGCACTCAATCCTCTCAGGCAGGTTTTTTAGTTCCAAAGACCTTTGCAATCCGCTCAGTATCCTCTTTTGTCTCTCTGGTGTTACATGTTTGGCCCGGAAGGCATTTTCTGCATTACGCCTTGCCAAGTCTACCAGTCTGAGCTTTTCTCCCTTCTGCGGGCATATAACAGAGACCCTGTGGCCGCTGATTTCGTTAAGAAATTCTTCGAGCACGGGAGCATCCTCTGTCTCGATGGGTATTATTATCTCCTTCGGTATGAAACGGTTATGGCTGTAGAACTGATTGAGGAAGGCACCGAATACCTCTTCGGGCGTATTATATTCCAGTGTGAAGCAGTAACCGGCGAGGTCCTCCAGGTTGCCCTTGCGGATGAACATGGCCTGTATCTCCATCTCTTTGCCCTCACGGTAGTAACCAAATACGTCTCTGTCGGCAAAACTCATGGAGTGTATCTTCTGGCCTTCTATCGTCTGTTCTATGGCCCTGATGCGGTCGCGGGTTTCTGCCGCCTCCTCGTATCTCTCTTCTGTGGCCTCTCTGTTCATCTTTTCGCGGAGGGCCTCGACCAGCTCCTGCTTTCTTCCCTTCAGGAACAGTATTATCTCCTCAATCATGGCGCGATAGGTCTTCTCGTCGGCGAGGTCGTCAATACACGGTCCCATACACCTGCCCATCTGGTAGTAGAGGCACGGTCTTGTCCGTCCGCGAAACATGCGCTCGGAACACTTTCGTATGGGATAGAGTTCATAGATGAACCTGAGCGTTTCTTTTACCGCCCTGGCAGAGGAAAAGGGACCGAAATAAATGGCGCCGTCCTTCTTTACCTCGCGGACTATCTGGGGGTGGGGATATTTCTTGCGCATGTCCAGCCTGATACTGACGTATGTCTTATCATCCCTGAGTAAGACGTTGTAGCGGGGTTTAAACTGCTTAATCAGGTTGTTTTCAAGTATCAGGGCCTCTTTTTCGGTATCGGTCAGGACAATGTTGACGTCGGCCACCTTTCTAACCAGGTGGCCTATTAACGGTCTGCCGTCCCCGCCCTTCTGAAAATACGTCTTGATGCGGGAACGCAGATTTTTCGCCTTGCCCACGTATATCACCTTCGAGCGGGAGTCCTTCATCATGTAAACGCCGGTGCTTTCAGGCAGGTTTTCTAGTTTATTAGCCAGGTCCATCTGGGGGATCTCCGAAGTCCTTTACAACAATTATAGCAGGAGAGTGTATGCTATTCTAGGCCCACGTTAGTTATATAGGGCAGGTTGGCCTGTTTGTATGGGTAGGAGTGCTGCCCGGAATAGATGGGGCTGCTCAGCCCTTACGACCGAATCTTTCCCATGATGTAGAGCAGTGTATAGAGAAGTTCTTGAGGTCGGGGGGGACAACCCTTGATACGGACGTCCACAGGTATGACCTTGTCAACGCCACCCACGATTGCGTATGAATTCTCGAAGATACCTCCATCCCTGGCGCAGTCTCCCACGGCCACAACTATCTTGGGTTTGGGTGTGGCATCGTAGGTCTTTTTCAGGGCCATTTCCATATTCCTGCTCACGGGTCCGGTGACCAGGAGCAGGTCTGCGTGTCGCGGGGAGGCTACAAAATGGATACCAAATCGCTCTATGTCATAAATTGGGTTGTTTAAAGCGTTTATCTCTAACTCACAGGCGTTGCATGAACCTGCATCCACCTCTCTTATATGAAGTGAGCTGCCGAACAGCTTGCGAGAGATGTCGATGGAGGTCTTGTTAACCACCTCCATACAATCTTTCCTAATGTCAAGGTCTTCCAGATTCTTGGTGGCAATTCGATTCTTCAGCAGGGAGAGTATCAGTCTTTGCATCGTATCCTGTCCTCAGAGGTCGTTACCGGCGTAAGAGAGGTTAAAACTCTTGTTGCAGAGTGGGAAATCAGGCACTATGTTCCCCAGCACCGCGTATGAAAGCCCGGACCAGTTGCAGAAGGACGGGTCCTTTATCTTACAGCGGTAGAGTCTGTTCTCAGGGCCGGACATTATCCAATACATTATGGGACCTCTCCAGCCCTCCACACAGCCCAGGGCATACCGATAGGGCTCCAGTGTTCTTATTTCCGTTTTTAACGGGCCGTCCGCCTTCTTATCCAGCACCTGCTCTATAATACTTATGGACTCAAAGGCCTCGTCTATTCGTACACACAGTCTGGAAAAGACGTCTCCGTCTTTGTAGATGGGAACCTTAAACTGCACCTCTCCATATGCCTCGTAAGGGGCGTCTCTCCGTATGTCGAGGTCTATACCTGCTGCCCTGGCCGGCGGACCCGTTACGGCCAGGTCTTCTGCGGTCTTTCTCCCCAGAATGCCTGTAGTTTTCACCCTGTCTAAAAAGGATGCAGACGCGAGGAGTATTTCCGCCAGCTTATCAATACCTTCTTTGGTACCCTGCAGGGTGCTTGTGATTGTGTCTTTGGCACGGAACAGGTCCCTTGTCACACCTCCAGGTGTGATGAAACCTCTAAGGAACCTGCTTCCCGTAAGTTCTTCGTTGAGATTTACAACCTTTTCCCTGAGGATGCCCGCATGTGCTGCACCGAAGAGGAAGGCCACGTCCGTGGATATGCCTCCGATGTCTGCGATGTGGTTATAGAGCCTCTCTAATTCCATTGCGATCACCCTGTTGTATTTCGCCAAAACAGGGGTTTCCGTCCCCGAAGCCTTCTCCAGGGCCTGGCAATAGGCAACAGCGTGGCCCACTGTTGAATCCCCGGAAACCCGTTCTGCAACTCGGCACCCTTCGTGAATGTCCAGTGTTTCCATCAACTTTTCTATGCCTTTGTGTTTGTAATAGAGTCTTATTTCGAGATTCGTTATCGGTTCTCCCGCTACGCTGAACCTGAAATGTCCTGGTTCAATTATCCCGGCATGTACAGGGCCCACGGGAATTTCAAACATGCCCTCACCCTCGATAGTGTGCAGGCTGTAGAGACCCTTGGCTTTGTTTAATGCAGATTTGTAGGGGAAGTCTTTCCTGAGCGGGTGGATGCCCTCCGGAAAATTCTCATGGAGTACCATGTGCCTGGTGTCGGGGTTGCCTACGGGAACAAAACCAAACATGTCCTTCATCTCTCTTTCAAAGAGGCTTCCCGAATACATAAGGGGTGTTATGGATGGGAAATCCAGCTTACCATCATTGAGAGGTGCTTTGAGGATGATAAATATGGGCCTTCTAGGGATTTGAAAGACAGAGTATATCTTGTACGTACCGTCCAGCTCGCGCTCGTCCGTGCCGAACATGCTGAGCAGGGGCGTCTTATATTTAACCTCGTGCAGGAAGTTTGCTATCCTGGGTAGGGACTCCTTACGTATGGTAAGATATACATCCCCTGATGTGGAAATGTCCGTGGACAGGACGTCTTCCGGGAATTCCCTCTTTATTTCATCGATGAGAAGCCTTCTTTCATCCATGCGGTTTCCTCTCCCGTGATTATGCAGACAGATTGATTAAATATATTGTCCAGAAAGTTGGGTATGTATATTCCCAGGATAACAATGGGCACCAACAGGATGGAGCATGCAAGAACGGTCCAGCCATCAACCTCCCCTCTTCCTACTCCCGAAGGCGGGCTGTTAAAGGCCATGGCGGTGGAGTGCTTGACAATACCGGCGAAGACGATTACCAGAGAGACCAGGATTATACAACTGGCCAGTATATTACCGCTTGAAAAACCCGCAGTGAGAATGGCTATCTCACTCATGAATATGTTAAATGGCGGTACCCCCGCCAGGGCAAAACTTCCGAGGAGTAACGCCGTTCCCGTAAGAGGCATTGTTTCTACGGCACCCTTTATGTTTTCCATATTCTTTGTGTGGTACCTGATAGAGAGGTTTCCGCTCACAAAAAACATGAGAGATTTTACCAGGGCATGGTTTAGGACATGGAATAGGGCCCCATATACCCCCAGCAGTCCGCCAAAGCCTATCCCTGCTGCGATAATTCCCATGTGTTCCAGGCTGCTATAGGCCAGCAGCCTCTTTAAGTCTTTTTGTATCAGTATAAAGAAAGTGGCAATAACCAGAGAGGCGATGCCGAAGGTCAATAGCAGGTTATTGAGATAGGCTGCGTCCAGACACTTGCCGGCGATAATGTAAAAACGCAGTATCCCGTAAAGAGCGCACTTTAATAATACCCCCGACAGCAGGGCACTGACCGGAGTCGGTGCCTGGCTGTGGGCATCTGGAAGCCAGGTATGCATTGGGGCAAAACCCGCCTTTGTACCGTAGCCGATGAGTATGAAGATAAAGGCAACTTTAGTGAGCCCCGGGTCCAGCCTGTCTGCAAAGCGCGTTATCTCATACCAGTTTAGCGTGTTCCTTAATTCAAATGGGATATTAAGCGAGGCGTAGTAGAAGAGTGTTGTTCCAAACAGGGCGAATGTGATGCCCACGGCGCATATTATTAGATATTTCCACGCAGCCTCCAGTGATGTCCGCTCGTTATAAAAGCCAACTAAACAGGTAGATATAAGGGTGGTAGCCTCTATAGATATCCAGAGGATTCCGAGATTTCCTGTAGTCACTGCCAGAATCATGGTTAATATGAAGAGGTTGAGATAGAAGTAGTAGCGGCCCAGGTACCTGTCTAGGTCTGCCTTATTGAGCGATTGCCTCATGTAACCGATAGAGTAGATAGATATGGCGAGACTTAGCAACAGGGTGAGGAAGAGAAAGAATCCACCCAAGGCATCAACATAGATAAGCCCGTCGAAATCACATCTGGGCTGGCCTTTGGTAATATCGGTCAGGACGAGGATAGAGATGGTGAAACAAAGACTGGCACCCAGCAGATTCAGAAGCTCTGCCACCCGGCCTTTCTTTATGAATAAACAGAGACACCCCGTGACCAGCGGAATGGCCAGAAGGCATTTCAACATGAGAATCATCCCCTCAAGGAGTTTAATTTACTCGTATCAATGGAGGCAAACGTCTCCTTTATCCTGAAGGTAAAGACACCCATAATCAAGATACCTACCAGGACATCGAAAGACATACCAAGCTCAATAACCATGGGCATTCCTGAGGTCAGCACTATAGCACCCAGGAAGACCCCGTTTTCCATAGTCAAAAGCCCTACCATTTGAGTGATGGCCTTTTTCCTGGTTATCATCAAAAAGAGGCCTATCAATATAACGGCCAGAGAGGTTGACAGGCAGTGGTTGAAGACAACACCCTCATGGAGTTCTAGAATATCCCGTTGAATGTAGTAGGCAAGAATGACCAGGCCGCTTGCCGCTAACAGGGAGATGGGCCACTTCACGTACGGCTCCACCTCTCTTTTTATGGTTAGAGTATCAATTAATCTTAGTAACATATAGGGGATGCCCAGCACCTTCACTATTATGATGAGGTAGACCATCCATATCAGGTGATGAGCGTGCAGGCCGCTGGAGGCAAAAAATGCAATGGCTGCCAAAAGGAGTGACTGAAAGGCATACACATAGACCAGGGCCGCAAGACGATTGCACAAAACCATAATTATAACAGCGCCCAACATACCGAGGGCGAGTCTGTCTATGGCGTAAACCCCAATTGACGAATTCTCCAACACGATTCACCTTACGAAAATGATTGATAACATTGCTAAGAAAGAACAACCCATAGAGAATAAGAGCAGGTTGGGCACCCTGAATAATCTCAGTTTTGCATTCAACGTTTCCACCCAGGCTGTAATGTAACCCAGAATCACCAACTTTAACGAGAATATCCCCAGCGAGGATAATGTGGCGGGACTGCCTTCGAGGACCGCTATCGGCAAGAAGACGTTGGCCATGAGCGAGAAGAACATAAACTGCTTCACGGCCTTACTCCACTCGATAAGTGCCAGGTAACTGCCCGAATATTCGAGTAGCATTGCCTCATGAACCATAGTCAGTTCAAGATGGGTGCTCGGGTTGTCCACGGGAATCCTGCCGGTTTCGGCAATAAGCACCACGAAAAAACCCACGAACAAGAGGACGTTAAAGAAAGATACGTGTGCGGCACCGCCCTGGGATACCCCTGAGACCATCTCGTTAAGGTTAAGACTGTTGAAATGTAGCCCAACGGCAAAGAGGGCCATAAACAGGGCAGGCTCCGCAAAGGAGCCTATGGTCATTTCCCTGCTGCTGCCCATCCCTCCAAAGGCGCTGCCTGTATCCAGTGCAGCAGCAGCCTGAAGGAACCTGGCCATGCCAAGTAGATAGACTACCAGAATACAGTCGCCTGCGTGGGCCATAGGTGCTTTTAGGCTGTACAGGGGTACGAAAAGGGCCGCCGTCAAGGTGAACATAAAGACCCCGTAAGGAGCGAAGCGGAAGACCCAGGAGGCGTGTTCTGAAAGGACACTGTCTTTTCTGAACAGTTTCCAAATGTCATAGTATGGCTGTAAGACGCTGGGCCCCCGTTTCCCCTGGAGCCTGGACTTTATTTTTTTTATGAAGCCCTGGAGCAAGGGTGCGCCCAGAAGCAAACAGGCCAATTGTGTAAAGAAACTAATGGGATCCATAATCTATCTCGCCCAAAACAGGAGTACAATAAGAGTAACAAAGATGTAAAGGAGATACAGATGCATACTCCCCGTCTGAATGACCTGCATCCTGCTGGAGACTGCCATAACTGCTTGTAATATGAGTTCGTAGAAATACCTGTCAAAGATATGCCCTACTGATGCGCGGTATCTGGTTATCCTCACGAAGTGTGGCTGCAGCGGGGTGGGGGAGGCTATCTTCTCCACGTCTTCGGTGATGTCGTAAATGTCCCTGAAGATTATCATGAATGGCTTCGAGAAGGCCGTAGCGGTGTACTCCATCTTTGGGAGCAGGGCAGGGATTCCACATCCCCAAGTCTCGCCCAGCACAGTCTTTTTGTAAGGGATGCCCAAGATAAGCAGGAGACCACCCATTAAGGTTAGGAGTAAAAGGAATACCCCCTGCGGGGAGAAGCTGGAGAGATTTAGCTTAAGAGGGGCAAGGGTAAACAAATCAGAACTAACTCCATTAATTCCAACGTACACCTCAGCGTGGATAAGGGTGGAGGCTACATTTCCTATAGGACCTAATATGTACTGTGGCAGTACTCCCAGCAAAAGGCATAGTACCGCCAGTATACCCATGCCGAGACGCATGAACAACGGGACTTCCAGAGCATGCCTGGCATGCTCACTCCTTGGCATGGCCAGGAAGGTTATTCCGAATGCCTTTACAAAACAGGCGGCGGCAAGGGCACTCGAGAGACAAAGGACGATTGCCACCATCGGAAGGAACACCTTCGAGCCTCCTTCCAGCGCCCCGAACCCCATAAGAAGTCCCTGAAAGGTGAACCATTCACTGACAAAGCCATTAAATGGCGGGAGGCCGCAGATAGATACTGCCCCTGTGAGGAAGAACAGGGCCGTCCAAGGCATCTTTTTTATAAGCCCTCCCAGTTCCTCTATGTTTCTCGCATGGGAGCTGTAAACTACGGAACCGGCGCTCAGGAACAAAAGGCCTTTAAAAAGGGCGTGGTTAAGGGCGTGTAGCAGCCCTGCCGTCAGGGCGATTAAGGCCGGACCGTGTAACCCCACGGATGAAAAGACCATAGAGGCACCTACACCCATGAGGATTATACCGATATTTTCTATGCTGGAGTAGGCAAGGAGTTTCTTTATGTCGTTTTCCACCAAGGCGTAAAGTATCCCGAAAACCGCCGACACCGAGGCAACCACAAGTATTACTCCTCCCCACCACATACTGCCCCCTCCAAGAACATCCATCACCATTCTTATCAGTCCATAAACGGCCACCTTTATCATGACTCCAGACATGAGGGCGGAAACGTTGCTGGGTGCGGCTGGATGTGCCTTGGGAAGCCATATATGTAAGGGCACTATCCCTGCCTTTATACCGAAACCAATGAAGAAGAATACAAATAAAAGGTCCTTTAATCCCCCCGGAAGATCGCCTGCCGAGGTCCTGAAGGCTGTGAAATCGAGGGACCCCGAATGCCTGTAAAGGAGCAGAAAGGCAGTCAGGATGAAGGCTGTGCCCGCATGTGCCATCAAGATGTAGATAAATCCGGCCGATACAGACTCCTCCTTTTCATACTCGTAGACCACAAGGAAGTAGGAGACCAGTGTCATAGTTTCCCAAAAGATAAGAAAGATCATGGCGCTGTTTGCAGTTACAACCCCGATCATGGAAAGGATAAAGAGATTGATGCCAATACAAAGAAGCCCTACGTCCCTTTTGTGGTAATGTTCTTCGTTGTAACCTATAGAGTAAATGGAAATTGCCAGGGTGAGTAAGGATATAATCAGCAGGAAGAAGGCGGCCACGTTGTCCAGAAAGAAAGCAAAATCCACCCAAGGGATAAGGCCAGGCAGGTTGAAGGAGAAGGCCTTTCCGGTGCTGAGTATATTACCGGAGAGAAAGAGCCCGCACACTGCCGCCAGTGCAGTAAAGGCGCTTGAGACATAACTGCAAATTCTTGGGGAGCCTCTTAATATGAGGCCTGAGAAGGTTCCAAGAAGAAGCAGAAGATTCATCAGGATAAAAGATTCTTTACTACCCATAGGGGGAGACAAAATAGGATTGTGAAAATTGAAGAAGCCCATCCCAAAGGAAGTAAACTGCAGGCAGATATGTTGAAGCCAGCCGGTCGGTCTTAGAATCAGGCAACGAACCTAAGGAGGTAAGGTTTTTTAGACAGGCGCCGGACCCCAAAGTCTGCCTAGATTTACCTGGGGGCCCAGGGAGATACCAAAAATATGGAATGGGCACATAGCCCAACGCTACTACCTCTTTGGCACCTAATGTCATTACGCAAGCTGGGTGCCCACATTTATCAGATAAAATTTAACCCCTGTATTTTCAGGGGATTTGGACAATTCCATTAAAAACGGGCAAATCCTAGCAAATTGCGCAAACTGTGTCAAGATATTTTCACTCAGTGAAATGAACCCAAGTTGTTGGGAAGTCCCCGGCCTTTATTGGTTTAATACTTTATAGAAATGAGCTTGTCAGTTGATTTGTCTCGTTTCTACGGGGAATTGATTGTTGTATTCCCACAAGTCGAAAAAGCTTTTGACTTGGTGCAGGTCTGCTGGTAGCATTGCGCCCTAATGAGGGGTAACTCTGGAAAACCATCCCTTACGGAGTTCTCTGTCACCGGAGAGTTTCCCATGGACTGTGTCAATGGACTCCCAGATTGTGGACCCTAATGGGCCTGTCGCTGATTGACTGGGTCATTATAGGATTTTACTGTGGCCTCTCCTTAGGGGTTGGTATCTATTTCTCCCGCCGAGCCAGCAAGAATATCCGCGAGTTCTTTTTATCCGGAAGCTCCCTGCCCTGGTGGCTGTTGGGTACTTCTATGGTGGCCACCACCTTCGGTGCCGACACGCCTCTTGCAGTGACTGAATACGTGAGGAATGACGGTATATGGAGGAATTGGTTCTGGTGGAATGTGGCGCTGGGCGGGCTGCTGGGTGTCTTTGTGTTCTCAAGGCTCTGGCGCAGGGCAGAGGTGTTAACCGACAACGAGCTTATAGAACTGAGGTACTCGGGGCGTCCGGCCAAGATACTCAGGGCATTCAAGGCCGGTTACTTCTGCACTATATATAATTTTATAGTAATGGGGTGGGTGATCCAGGCCATGGCTACCGTCCTGCAGGTGGTGCTGGGAATCCCTGCGGAGATGCAGTGGGCTTCTATTGCCATCTGCGTCTGTATAGCCCTGGCCTACACAGTATTGTCCGGGTTTTGGGGTGTTGTGGTAACGGACTTGTTCCAGTTCCTCCTATGTATGGCCGGCTCCATTGTCCTTGCCGTATACTCTCTTAATGCGGTAGGCGGAATAGATAAGCTGAAGCTGCAGCTTGCGCAGATGGACGGGGGGAGTGGCGCTACCATGAATTTCTTTCCGCCACTACATGTAGACGGTGAGACCGGATTTCTGGGCTCTCCGCTCTTTACGTTTATAATATTTATCACGATAATGTGGTGGTCTTCTCACAATGCCGACGGCGGCGGGTACATTATTCAGAGGATGCTTGCGGCCAAGAACGAGGCACACTCCCTGATAGGCACGCTGTGGTTTAATATTGCACATTATGCACTAAGGACGTGGCCGTGGGTTATAGTTGCACTGGCCACAATGGTAGCGTTTCCGGATATTACGAGAGAGCACAGCAAGGATGCGTATCCAATGGCAATAAACGCCTTCCTGCCGCACGGACTTAAGGGCCTGCTGGTGGCATCCTTCATGGCGGCGTTTATGTCCACGATTGATACCCATTTAAACTGGGGCTCCAGCTATTTTATAAATGACATATACAAAAGATTTATTAGGAAATCATCGTCCGAGCGGCACTATGTGCTTGTATCGAGGATTGCTTCGGTGGTGTTGATGTTTATTGCGGGGATTGTTGCGTTGCAGATGGACTCTATAACTGCGGCGTGGGAATTTCTGATACCGATGTCGGCGGGCATCGGACTTGTGCTCATACTGAGGTGGTTCTGGTGGCGGATAAACGCCTGGTCTGAGATATCCGCCCTTATTGCCTCCATGGTCATAAATGTGCCGCTTGTGATAGAAGGGGTAGATGTACAGCATAGGTTTATGGTAATTGTGCCGTTTTCCATAATGGTATGGGTGTCGGTAACATTTCTTACTGAACCAATTCCCAAGGAACAACTTATGAAGTTTTACAGTAAGGTCAGGCCCGGCGGTGTTTGGGGACCTGTAAAAAGGGAACTGCCCCACATAAAGAGGGGTGTACTGGGATGGGGGTTGCTGATAGAATGGTTCTCCGGCGTGGCGCTTATATACGGCTCTACATTCGGTATAGGTAAGATTATATTCCACGATTACGCCGCGGGAGTTGCGCTCTTGGGAATAGCGGCCGTGGGCGGAGGTGTAATAATATACAGATTGACCCGGAAGGAGGCGTTTAGTTGAGTCTGACCCTTGGCGTAAGCTACTTTGGTTCCAAACACCTGGACCACGTAAGGCGGGACATGGATAAGATTGCCGAGGCGGGCTGCAACATGGTGGTCCTGACCATGAGTGAAGAGGATATGACGTACTACCCCGACACCATGGTGAAGCTGGTAAAGGCGGCCAAGGAGGCCGGACTCCGGGTATTTCTTGACCCTTGGGGTGTTGGAAGGGTCTTTGGCGGTGAGGCATTTTCTAACTTTGTGAGCATGAACCCGCGGGAACGTCAGCGCATGGAACTGCCGGAGGGTGAGTTGTGGGCCGACAAGGCGTGCCTCAACTCCGCAACCTTTAGGAAGATGATGGAGGCGTGGGTAGACCTTGCAGGACATACTAATGCGCACGGTGTATTCTGGGATGAGCCGCATTTGTATTACGGCGAACTCAAACCTCTGTTTGGAAAGAAAAGGGATGTGTGGGGCTGTTCCTGTAACGTGTGCAAGAGGTTATTTCGCGAAAAATTCGGTTACGAGATGATGGGACAATTTTCCGACGATATTTCAAAGTTCAGACAGGCGACGATACTCGGCTTTATTGAGTCCCTTTGTGAACTGGCGGTGAGCAAGGGACTGATAAACGCCCTCTGTGTCTTCCCCATGCACGACCCTCGGTTCGGCATATACCAGTGGGAGAAAATCATGGAGAATAAATACCTGAGTGTTTTCGGAAGCGACCCTTACTGGCTGGCATTTGAGAAGGACATGGAGGAATTTGTGCGCAGTGTGGCGCGGGACGTGGTGGCGCTGTGCAAAAAGTATGATAAGGAGCCGCAGATATGGATTCAAGGGTTTCGTGTGCCCTCCGGCAGGGAGGATGAGGTCAAGAGGGCCATTGACATAGCCCGCGAAGAGGGGGTTAATAATATTGCCGTATGGTCATACGGCGGCAGCGAATGTATGAGTTATCTCCAGTCGGAGCGTCCGGAAGAGGTTTGGAAAAGGGTGTCTGAGGCCTTCAACGGGTTAAGGGACCGATAAGGTGGACTGTTATATAAAGACATTGGGAGAAAAGGTCTTAAGCGGGTCTGATGTTACCAGGGAGGAGGCCCTATTTATCAGTGGTCTGAGGGGCAATGCAATACACGACCTGCTCTACTGGGCCAATAAGATAAGACAGAGGTTTCTGGGAAGCGATATTAGCTGCTGCGCCCTTGTGAGCGCCAAACAGGGCAGATGCCCGGAAGATTGCAGCTTCTGTGCGCAGTCAGTACGTTTTAATACCTCAGTAGATGAGTATCCACTTACGGACAGAGAGGGCCTTGTGGAGGCCGTAAAGGGCGCATCGGAATTGTGCGCGGGCTCGCTCGGAATAGTGACGAGCGGCAGGGAGTTGAGCGACGAAGAAGTGGACAGGTTGTGTGAAGGCACAAGGGGTGTAAACGGTACTAACGGTCTACACCTGCATGCTTCACTCGGACTCTTGTCGCCGCAAAATGCCAGACAACTGAAGAATAGCGGCGTCAGACGAATTAACCATAACCTGGAGACCTCGGAGAGATTCTTCCCGAAGCTTTGCACCACACATAGTTACAGTGACAGGATACGCACCGTCAGGGAGGCGAAGGAGGCGGGACTTGAGGTCTGTAGCGGAGGGATATTTGGTGTTGGTGAATCGCCGGAGGACAGGGTTGACCTTGCATTCACTTTGAGAGAGTTGGACGTGGATACTATACCGCTGAACTTCCTGCACCCGATCCCCGGCACACCGCTTGCCAACGCCGACCCCCTTGCCCCTAGGGAGATTCTCGGGATTATAGCGTTGTTTCGGTTTATTCTGCCCACAAAGGAGATAAAGGTGGCCGGGGGCAGGGAAAAAAATCTTGGGGATTTGCAAAGCTGGATATTCTACGCAGGCGCCAACAGCATAATAGTGGGAGGCTATCTCTCTACGAATGGGAGGACGCCCGAGGAAGATTTCAGGATGATTTCCGACCTGGGACTGAGGATGAAGATGTAGGGGCGGCCCTTGCGGCCGCCCAAAATGAGGCACATGCAGGTGTATATGGTACGTTTCGACGCACCTTGAACCCGTTAAAAAGACTGTGGGGGCAATTCGTGAATTGCCCCTGCATGTTCAAATATTTTCTGGAGACATGACCTTCAAGAAAGTATATGACCAGCACAGAGGATAAGACGGCTCTCGAGAAAAAAGCAAAGGAATATGCCAAGAGACAGTATGTATTAACCATCCTCAACCTGCTTCTTAGTATGGCCTTTCTGGTCTTTGTGACCCTTTATCTTACCTTCCCGCTCAGAGCCTTTGCACAGGGGATTGCCGAGGGATACTATCTGCAACTTGGGGTCTATTTCCTGTGTTTCTGCCTTACATTCTTCCTGATAAGTCTGCCGCTTGATTTCTATTCAGGATATATCCTTGAGCATAACTACGAACTGTCGAATCAAACCGTGTGGGCCTGGATTAGACGCGAACTCAAGGGTAATGGGCTGGGGTTTGCCATCACACTACCGATTGTTGAGGCAATGTATTTCCTGATAAAGAGCTATCCTGAGAATTGGTGGGTGCTTGCCGGGATTCTTTTTACACTGGTGAGCGTGGTAATGGCAAGGATAGCTCCCGTGCTCATACTTCCCATTTTCTACAAGAGCACTCCCCTTGAAGATGAAGGACTGAGGAAGGCGCTTACTCCTCTGGCCGAAGAGGCGGGTGTTAAACTGGAAGGTGTTTATAAGATTAATTTGAGTAAGGACACGAAAAAAGCAAATGCAATGCTGGCAGGCCTTGGCGGCTCGCGCAGGGTCATTTTGGGAGACACACTTCTGGAAAAATTCACGACAGATGAGATTGCCAGCGTATTTGCACACGAATTGGGGCACCATGTCTACAGGCATATATGGAAATTCCTGGGCGTGGCAAGCTTAGTCGGATTTGCCGGATTATTTATAGCCAGCGTACTTCTGGAGAGATTTTCACTGAGACTGGGATTCGAGTTTACGCACGATATCGCTACGCTTCCATTGTTACTGCTTATAATGGGTGTGTTTGCCATAGTCGTGTTGCCCCTTGAGAATTACTACAGTCGGCGCCTTGAGGCCCAGTGCGACCTGTACGCGCTGGACAAAACCCGCAGCCCCGCTGCCTTTATCGGTGTTATGACCAAGCTTGCCGAGAATAATCTGGCAGACAAGGACCCGTCCGGCATAATTGAGTACATCTTCTACGACCATCCTACCATAGCAAAGCGCATAGAGATGGCCCACCAGTGGAGTGTTAGGGCTGTTAACAGAGACTTTTGAAGAAGTTGCAACCTCTTGTGTCATTCTGAGCGAGGCGAAGAATCTGGTGTGCAGCGCAGCAGCTTGTCCGCCGGAGGCAGATCTGCCTCCGGCACGACTGCCACATTCAGCGTTGGAACGAGCTCCAACGCTACATTAAAGATTCTGCGGTCATTTCGTCTCCCCGGAATGACAACTCCCTCGGGTTTTGCAGAGGTCTCTATCAGTATTTTAAGGGATAAAAATTTTAAAAACCACTTGACGCGAGGTATTTTTTTGGGTATTGTTTGCGGGCGAGACGCAGTCTCAATAGATATTTTTGGGGCTCCCAGCCCTTTTTTAATGGCATATATATGAGAATCAGTCGCAGTCTCAATGAAAAAGGAGAAACAAATGACGCGGGTCGTAACAGGGATGGTGGTGTTCCTTCTGAGTACCGTCGTACTGCTAAGTCAGGACTTACTCGCGCAGGAGGACTTGGCGGCAAAGGTGGATACGCTGGAGAAGGAACTCCAGGTACTGAAACAGCAGTTGCAAAAACAAGGGGAGGATGCTGCGCAGAGGGAGAAAGTTGTTGCGGAGCTTGCGAATAAGACCGAGGCCCATGAGAAGGGCATAAAGTCCATAGGCCAGCGGGACGCCTTTACGTATTCTGACCTCTGGGTGCCGGAGCAGTCCGATAAGTTTGCAAAGGAAAAGCTCTCGGGGCAGTTCGGCGGTATCTACACCAAACCGTTTCTGCGCAGGATGGGCAGGAATACCTACCTCGGCGGCTATATGGACGCCAGCTACAGGAAACAGGAAAGACAGCAGCCATTTTTCGAGCAGCTGCGGTTTGTGCCGTTTATTTATTCTGATGTCTCTGATAGGGTGAAGGTTGCCGCTGAGATAGAGTTTGAGCATGGCGGCGCAAACAGGCGAACGGGTGTTATAGGAGACAGTGGTCCGACCGGGCTGTCGAATCAATTGAATGGAGAGGTTAAGTTAGAGTTTGCCACGGTTGACTTCCTGATCAAAGATTGGATTAACTACAGGGCTGGTATAATCCTGGTGCCTCTTGGTAAGTACAACCTGGTTCACGATGCGCCGCTGCAGGACCTGGTAGACAGGCCGCTTGTAGACCAGAAGATTATACCCACCACGCTGAGTCAGGCCGGTATGGGATTTTACGGCAGTTTCTATCCGACCGAGATGTCAAAGCTGGATTATGAGATTTACGCAACCAACGGCTTCGGCAACAATATTTCGAGCAGCAATGGCATCAGGGATGCACGTCTGTTCAGGTATGACAGGGATAACAACTCAAGTCCCGGCATTGTAGGCAGGGTGGCTTTCAGCCCGTTTTTGGGACTTGAGTTCGGCACTTCTTTTTATCTCAACAAGTACGACAAGAACAACTGGTTCAACATAGGTGCCC
>Ga0156080_131_pt1 | contig 19909 bp, 20 predicted proteins | sample RifCSPlowO2_02_FD_107733 | JGI IMG/M metagenome (GOLD analysis project Ga0156080, IMG submission 107733) | Planctomycetes bacterium RIFCSPLOWO2_02_FULL_50_16
CATCCTTTAACCTTTGCACACAGAAATACAAAGACCTGCAGAGGTACTCATTCCTCAGAGAAATAGTCCGTATCCATTTTCTTTATTTCATAACTCGTTAACCTTGAAACACCAATATCATTGTCAAACATTAGCTGTGATAGTTCCTCGCCGTCAATTAGAACGATTTTTGTGTCTATTGTAGGAACATAGTCTTGTGCTTCTTTGGAGAAATTTGAGGTAGTTATAAAAATTCCTTTTCTGGCCCTCTGTCCATGCAAGGCGCCCACAAATTTTTGTATCTCAGGTCTTCCAACGGTTCCTTCCCACCTCTTTGCCTGAAGATATATGACATCCAGGCCCAGTTTGTCTTCGTTGATAATCCCATCAATGCCACCATCGCCGCTCCGGCCAATCGCCCTGCCTGCCTCCTTTAAAGACCCTCCGTATCCCATCTTGAGCAGCAACTCGACAACAAGTCTCTCGAAAAATGCAGGCGAGCAATTTTTAACTGAATCTAATAACTCCTGACATAAATTGCGTTTGATTCTCTGGTAACCGTACTCTAACGACTCTTGTGGCGTTTCTTGGCTAGATACTTCTAACTGTTGCAGTTCAGCGCTTTCTTGTTCGGTTCTTTTTGTGTTTAGGAATTCTACAAATTCAGGGAATTGTTCTAAGTACTTGGCATTAATTTCGGAGGGATTTTTCTTCAGAACTTCAAGTCCTCTGTCGGTAATGACGAAGTACCCTCTTCTCGACGATTTTAAAAGGTCAGCCTTTACAAGATAAGTTCGCGCCCAACGCACTCTATGTGGAAAAATTACTTGTTTCCCGCTTGGGTAAAGTCTCCTTCGTTCCTCTTCAGTTAAATTGAGAAAGTTGGATATATATTCAGCTGCTTCATCTATTGAGTGCTCTTTCCTATCTTCTGAGAATTTCAATAACGGGAGCATGATTGTTTGGTAATCAGGTATTGTCATATTTGCACTATTTGTTCAACGCTGTAGTGGTCGAGCTTGCTCGACTATAAGCAGAGTAAACTCTGTCGCTACAATAAGCAGAGCAAGCTCTGCCACTACAAGATCCCCGGAAGTCTTGACGCATATTAGGTTTGAATTTCTTCGTAAATTCGTGTATTTTGGGATTGTAGCCCAAAGGAGAGGGTGCTTCAAGGAGAAAGTCTCATAGGGCGCTCTCCATCGAAGGAATTCTTCCTTATCACAGCTTTCTAGAGCGGAAAATTCTTTTGTCAAAAAAAAATATAGTCATCGGTTCAAGAGGAAGCAAGCTGGCCATGACCCAGAGCCAGTGGGTAAAGGCCAGGCTTGAGGAGCTTGACCCGAACATCGAGATAACCATACAGAGAATCGTTACCAAAGGCGACAAGATAACTGACGTCCCCCTTGCTCGCATAGGGGGAAAGGGCCTCTTCACCAAGGAGTTAGAAGTAGCCCTGCAGGACGGACGGATAGACATAGCCGTCCACAGCCTAAAGGACCTTCCGACAGAGCTCCCCGATGGATTAGTGCTGGGCGCCGTGCCTGAGAGAGAGGACCCGCATGATTTATTGATAAGCAGAAACGGTGTAAGCTCGATACGTAATCTCCCCAAGGGCGGCAGGCTGGGCACGAGCAGTCTAAGGCGAAGGGCGCAGTTACTGGCCCTGAGACCGGACCTGGATGTGGCAGACCTCAGGGGGAATCTGGACACACGGCTGAAGAAACTCGAGACGATCGGCTTGGACGCCATAATAGTGGCCAAGGCAGGAGTTATGAGACTGGGTGCATTTAGAGAGGATTTCTCCATTATTCCCTTTGATGACGTACTGCCGGCCGTAGGTCAGGGTGCCCTGGGGATAGAGAGCCGGAAGTACGACGATGAGATACGGGACGTACTGTCATTTATAGACCACCCGCCGACAAGGCACGCAGTGGAGGCGGAAAGGGCGCTTATGTTTGAGCTTGAAGGCGGCTGCCAGGTTCCCATAGGTGCTGTCGGGCAGTGTACGGCGGATGGCGCGCTGGAACTGGAGGCCGTAGTATGCTCTCTGGACGGTTCAAAAATCATAAGAGCCAAACACTCCGGCATCACTGAAAGGGCGGCTGAGGTAGGCCGGACGCTCGCACACCGGCTGCTGGATATGGGCGCCCGTGAGATTCTCAAAGAGATTCGCGACAAGCTTGGTAGAGAGATTGCTCACAACGGAAATTAGTGCAAAGATACCCGTCAAATTTATAGAGACCATTTATCAAATAGGTTCGTAGATACATTTAATGAGTAGTCGCCTCAGTGTTCCCATAGTATCCGTCATTGGAGTTAAAAATAGCGGTAAGACCACCCTCATCGAGCAGCTGGTGTCCACATTTGAAAAGGGTGGCTACAGGGTGGGGGTGATGAAGTACGCACTGCGGGAATTCCAGATAGACCACGAGGGGAAAGATACTTACCGCTTCTACCACGCAGGGGCATACGCCGTCGGCATTACCTCCCACGACAAGATGGCAGTTATCAAGAGAGTGGAATTACCGCCGCCGTTGGATAAAATCCTTGAGACTCACTTCTCTGACGCCGACATCGTTCTCCTTGAAGGTTATAGGGGGCATGACTGCCCAAGGATTTGTCTGATTGTGCCTGGCAAAGAGTCGGCGGAGAGTGAGTTAGCGCAGGATAATAAAGACTGTCCCGTCCTCAGGCTGAATGTTTCCGGTCAGAACCCTAATCCAATTTCGCCTGAGGCCTTGGGAAAAGCCGCAGATTTCGTAAGGGGAATAATAGAAAGCCGTCGGCGGTAGGAATTAGAGCCGTGTAAGACTTGTTTTGCGGCATCCTATTGTTGGATGCAAAGCGGCCCAAGATTTCTGGACGAGTTTATCGTGCTAATGGAGACAAGGTGCGGATGCGGTTTGAAAAGCAAAAGGCAAGGCTCCAAAAGATAAAGGCAGATATTGAATCCAAACTGCTTGCCGCGAAGAAGAAAGACGACATCATACTGCAAAAGGCCAGGCAAAAGTTAGAGACCTTGGAGAAACATGCCCCTGATAAGGCCGCTTTGTTCAAACAGCATATAAAAAAGATCGAAGCCAAACTGGCCGCAAAGGCCTCTGCGAGAGAGAGCAAGGCAAAAAGTAAGATAGAAAAAGAAGAACGGAAATTAGCAGAGCTGAAAGAAAAGTAGAGGCAAGGAGCTGGATTCTTTTTGAAAGTGAAGATTAATACATCCTAAGAACACATGCGCCTCCTCAGGATAGACGGCTCGTTCGGGGAGGGCGGCGGACAGATACTCAGGACTTCTCTGACGCTCTCTGCCATAACCGGGACGCCCTTCGAGATATTTAATATCCGCGCGGGTAGAAAACCACCCGGTCTGAGACCCCAGCACCTCCAGGCCGTAAAGGCCGTACAAGAGATCTCCGGCGCCGTCGTAAATGGGGCTGAGGTCGGCTCCAGGTCTATTACGTTCACACCCGCCGGCATAACCCCCGGTGAATACCTGTTTGAAATAGGCACCGCAGGTTCTGTATCGTTGGTGTTGCAGACCGTACTCCTCCCCCTTGCACTTCTAAAGACGTCCGGAAGACGTTCCAAGATACGTATCCTGGGCGGCACGCACGTACCGTGGAGTCCCTGCTTTCACTACCTGAAGTTTCAGTGGCTCAGATACATTAAGAGATTGGGGCTGGACGTAGACCTTGAGATGGTAAGGGCGGGATTCTATCCACGCGGCGGAGGCGAGATATTTGCCGAGGTGAGGCCGGAGGCTGAGGTAAGACCGCTGGCATTGGAAGAAAGGGGCCTGCTTAAAAGAATAAGCATAATCTCCGCAGTCAGCAATCTGCCGGAGCACATACTCCGAAGACAAAGGGAGCAGGCAGAGATGAGGCTTGCTGACAGCAAAATATCCTGTCCGATAGACATAAAAGAAGAGAATATGCCTGCTGCCGGTAAGGGTACGATGCTGCTGCTGATAGCGGAGTTTGAGCACTCTCAGTGCTGTTACTACGGTCTTGGGGCAATTGGCAAGCGCGCCGAGACGGTGGCGGACGAGGCAGTGGACGGGCTGTCAAACTTTCTGAAAACGGAAGGTGTGGTGGACGAGCATCTGGCAGACCAGTTGGTGCTCCCACTCGCCCTGTCTAAAGGACGTTCCTGTTTTGTTACGCCTAAAGTCACCCGACACCTCCTGACGAACGTGGAAGTGATAAAGAAATTCCTGCCCATAAGGATAGAGGTGGAAGACATGGGGGAGAAAGGTGGTATGGTGAGAATTGGCGGATAATAGGAATAGTCTTACTGTGCCTCGGGGGTCTTTTCCACCTTCTCCACCTTTTTTTCTTCTTCTTGCGGCTTTCCCATGCGTGTGCGCATCTGCGGCATAACGTAGCCGAGGATAAATATGACCGGTTTCTGTCTATACTGGGGCTGTTCCTCGTAAATCCGTGTGACAAGGTCGCTCATTTCGTCTACGGTTAGGTCCATAAGACCGTCCAGCATCTCTTTGTTGTCCGTCTTCGTGGTGCTCAAGAGCATAAGGGTGTCTACCACGCCGCGCACGTAGGCCTCTCTGAGGGTCTTCTCTTCCCGGGAGACTTGGTCCCTAAGCTCCTCCGCTTCGTAGGGGTCCGTAGGCATCTTGAACTGCCTGGCGTAGAACCAGTCGTGGTAGGTCATCCACATTGTGGCAGAACATGGTTTCGGCAGCGTTATGGTAACTAGAACCGCTATCAGGCTCAAGATTGTCAGCGCCTTCATAATCCCTCCTGCAGATATTTATAGACCTCTGCAAAACTCTGTTTTCCTGGAGTTAAATACAGCCTACCTTCCCCCTCGAAGGTAAGGGTTCTTCGCTGTAGGGGCGTATCACAATACGCCACTACGGCCCGAGAAATCGGGCAGCTACATTTTAGGAGGATAAGGTTCACGAAATTTATTTCGTTGAACCAATCCGCCTGAGGCGGATAAAGGGTGTTGTCTGCCAGACAAGTTTTCGGCATCTTGCAGTGGTTACACTAGGTCAATACACCAGCGATGCGAAAGAAATTTCTGTAAAACCGTTCTGCCCGTTCATTGTAGGCAGTTGAATTTTCCTCGCTCTGCCTCGCTATTTTTTTAGGGTCAACAGTGTCCTTTAGTGAATCCAATTCTTTTGTGTAGGCGTCAATCCACTGGTTTATCATTGGGGGCGTTACCTCAAGATGGAACTGGAGACCGTATGCGTTTGTGCCCATCCTGAATGCCTGGTTGGGGCATACGCCGGATTTTGCAAGATGCTTACCGCCCTTAGGTATCTCAAAGGTGTCGCCGTGCCATTGGAAGACGAGGAGTTTTTCCGGCAGTCCTTTAAATAAGGGGTCTGTCTGGCCATCCTCGGTCAGCGAGACGTCCAACCAGCCTATCTCCTTCGCCGGTGCCTTGGTCACCTTGGCACCGGTGGCCTTGGCAATGAGTTGTGCGCCGAGGCATATACCAAGGACGGGGACGTTCTCCCGCACGGCCCTCTTTAGAAAGGCGTCCTCCCACCCGAGAAACGGGTATACCTCTTCATCGTCATAGACGCCCATTGGTCCGCCCAGGCTTATGATGGCAGAGAAGTCATCGGGTTCTTCTACATAAGAATCCTCGAGGAAGGCGTTTACTACCTGATAGGGGACGGCGTTCTTTTCCATAAAATCGCTCAACGTGCCAGGTCCCTCTATGTCTATATGCTTTATTACGAGTACAGGATTATCAGGTGTGATCATCGGCTACCTTGAATACGCAGTAATGTCCGCACATGGAGCATACGTTGTCGTTGTCCGAGGTGGGCCGGGTGGCCCTGAAGCTCTCCGCCCTTTCTCTATCAATGCAGGTGGCAAACTGCCCCTCCCAGTTGCGTTCCCGCCTCATCTGGGACATGGTCTTGTCCCATTCCCAGGCGGATTTTATGCCCTTTGCTATGTCTGCGGCGTGAGCGGCTATTCTGGCGGCCATAACGCCGTCCCACACGTCCTGCACCTTGGGCAGACTGAGGTGTTCGGAGGGTGTCACGTAGCATAAGAAGTCAGCACCGGCACTAGCGGCTATGGCACCGCCTATGGCGGAGGTGATATGGTCGTAACCGGGCGCCACGTCGGTAACTATGGGACCAAGGACGTAAAAAGGTGCTCCGTGGCAGAGTTCCTTCTGGAGCTGTACCTGAGCGGTGATCTGGTTAATTGGCACGTGGCCGGGACCCTCTATCATCACCTGTACCCCTTTCTCCACGGCCCGCTGACACAGTTCAGCCAGCACGTTGAGTTCGTATACCTGTACCCTGTCAAATGAATCGGCCAGCGCCCCGGGTCTCATACCGTCTCCAAGGCTGAGGGTAACATCGTGCTCCCTGGCTATGTCCAATAGTTCGTCGTAATTCTCATAGAGGGGATTTTCCTTGTTGTGCGTTGCCATCCACTCTACCAGGAACACACCCCCTCGGCTAACTACGCCGCAGACCCTCTTGCTCTCGTTGAGGAGTTTCAGTATCCCTTTTGTGGCGCCGCAATGCACGGTAACGAAATCAACCCCGTCCTCGCAGTGCCTTCTTACGGCATCGAGCATGTCCGCAGCCTTCATGGCCTTGATGATGGAGGGGCCTCTCGTTGATGCGTCAACCACCGCTTCATATATCGGCACGCTGCCTACAGTGATGGTTGACTCCTCCATCACCCTCCGCCTTATTTCTCTAAGGTTGCCGCCCGTACTGAGGTCCATTACCGCATCTGCGCCGGCCTTCTCGGCGGCCTTGAGCTTTTCTAACTCCTCCTCTATCCGGTGATAGTCTTGTGAGGTGCCGATATTTGCATTGACCTTTGTTCTCAGACCTTGTCCTATGCCCAGGAGGCCCTTTGGCTTCCCTACGTTCCTACGGTGGTTGCAGGGTATCACCACCTTCCCTTCGGCAATATTCTTCCTGAGCGCTTCCGTGTCGTAGCCCTCGTCCTTGGCCACACGGCGCATCTCTTCGGTTATTATGCCTTTTTTTGCCTTAAGCAGTTGTGTCATGTTGTATCCTGTAATCGGCCACTGGAGACCGTCTTTACCCTTGTCAAAGAATAAAACCTGGCCACCTCGTCCTTGGTGAGACGTCGGTATCTTCCTGTTTTAAGCCTCGGGTCCGACAGCCAGCCTATTGCGATTCTTTTAAGGGACCTGACTGTAAGCCCAAGTTTGGCCAGTATCCTGCGTACTTCCCTGTTACGCCCCTCACGGAGCGTTATCTCAAAAATGGTGTTGTTCTTTCCCCGCCTGAGGACTTTAACTTTTGCAGGGAGTGTCTTGCCTTCGGAAAGCCAGACGCCCTTGTTCAGCGACAATTTAATACCGTCCTCATCAATCTGTCCGCCCACCTCTACACGATACGTTTTCGGAACGCCATACCGGGGATGGCACAGTAGATTTGTAAGTATGCCGTCGTTGGTGACTATTATCAGTCCTTCGCTATCCTCGTCAAGCCTGCCTACGGTATACACCCTCTGCGGGACGTCTTGAAGGAGGTCTGTGGCGACGGGTCTGTCAAACTCGTCGCGGCTGCTGCACACGAAGCCCTTCGGTTTATTGAGCAGGTAGTAGACCTTTTTCTCACTGCCGATAAGAACACCGTCACAGCATATCTTACTCTTTTGAGTGTCCACCGTGACGCCCATCTTCCGTACAGGCTTTCCATTAACCGTAACGTGACCGCTGGCAATCAATCTCTCACACTGCCTTCTGGAGCCTATGCCCGCGTTTGCCAATATTTTTTGAAGTCGTTCCATAATGTTATATCGTTTATTAAATTAGAAGGGCGGACTGGACTTGATGATTTTACACCGTCCGTGCGGGCACAGCTTATAGCCTTGGAGTGCGGCAGGGATTAGTACCGACTCACCCGCCGAGACTTCAACGGCCTCAGACCGTCCGTAGGCAATCTTACTTAAGCCTTCTATAACAGTAAGGATGTGGAACGTGCGCATGTCGTCTATGTCGCACTGCACGTCCAATTCCAACGATTCCAGTACAAATTTCTCGCATTTAAGGAGCAGCTCTCTCTTTCTTGGAGGCGGGCTGAGTAGAATAGGTTGCATCTTGTCCTGTTTGTGCCTAGTTGGCGATGCAAAATCTATCACGTCAAGGGCCTTTTGCACGTGCAATTCTCTCGGCCGACCCCAATCATACAACCTGTAGGTAACGTCTGAGTTCTGTTGTACCTCAAGCAGGATTATACCGGGGCCGATGGTATGTACAATGCCCGGCGGTATGAATATCACGTCGCCCGGCCTGACGGATAAAAGGTTTAAACAATTTTCTAAGTTGCCGTTACCCAGGGAGCTCTCGAGGTGCTTTCGTGTCATGCCGGGTCTAAGACCGCGTATTATCCATGCCCCGGGCTCGGTGTGTATTATATACCATGCCTCCATTTTCCCGGACTTGCTGGGGACCTCGTGAGCTCTAACATAAGCATCATCAGGATGGACCTGAATGGACAGCCTGTCTGCCGTGTCAATGAGCTTTATTAAGATTGGGAATCTGTTCTCGCTGCGTTTATGCCTGTACTCATATCCCAGCACGTCGTTCATCCTCGGACCGTCCAGGAGTTGGCGTAAACGCATGTCCTTATAGACGCCGTTGGCGATTATACTGTTGTCACCGTCACGGTCAGTAATCTCCCAAGACTCGCCGATGCCTCCGTCGGCGGGCACGTCTTTTCCGAAGAAACTTCCCAATCTGCTGCCGCCCCAGGGGGTCTTCTTAAAGATACTTTTGAATTTTAATGGATACAGATTGCTGACCATGCACCTACGCCTCTCCAGCCTTGCCACCCGGATTTTGTGCGGCAAACGCGGGGAAATGGTCTTTTAGGAAGTCGTGCAACCCGCTTGCCATATTCGCCACGTCATTTTTCTCGTAGATATAGTTTGCGGATTGAGCGTCTTCCCGTAGATACCACCAGGACACGACCTTATTGTGCGTGGATTCGTCGTAAACCCTCTTGCTAAGGAGCTTGTCATTGAGGTCGCCTACGGTATCCCACTCCTTAACCGGAATTTCATGTTTGGAGCACATCCACCTCAACGCCTCTTCCAGCACGGCGCCGCAGAGTACTGCGGCGGCATCCTTGTGTTCCTGAGAGAGCTGCACCTGAGCCTGCCACAGCATATTTCCCAGTATCCTAATACCGGAGGAATCCCCCGCCTCGCGCGGCTCTTCTTTAACGGGTCCCTTCGCAGGTACTTTTCCCACCTTCTGACGAAGCTTCTTCGCCGGTCGCAGCTTCATCTTTTCTTCAACGATGAGCGCAGGCGGTTTCCCTGTTTCAGGCTTTTCCTGGGTTTTTTTTGCTTCTGCTGTTACTGTAGAGGTCTCTTCTGTAGGTATGTCCGCAAACTTTAAGCGAGGAGGCTCAGGTCGTTCCACTTTTTCTTTCTCTTGTATGGCCGCAGGTGGTTTTTTCACATCGGGTTTCTTCAGTGACTCTGTTTCTGCAGCGGCAGGTAATTCAGCTTCTTTGAGAAACGATTCCTCCAACGATATTTTAATAGCCGTGAGCACGCCTATTCCTATATTGCAGCTCGGCAGTGTGGGTTTTGCCGTGCGGGCAGTAAAATCCTTGTAATACTGACTGTCTTCGCCAAATTCCTCCAGTATAAAGTCCAGTGAGCTGACCTTCCACTCGTCAAAGGCTTCCTCATGGAGGCCCCCGGCAGACCCGAACATGCCCCTCACGCCCTTTCCCTTGGCTATGAGCGTATCTAACCTCTGCAAAGTGTGTGTCTTAGGTATTACTTTTATTTCAGGGCTGGGCCGTGTCGGCGACTGCGCCTTCTCTTGTTCAACGGCGGCTGCCGGTGTTCTTTCTTTTTTAGGCTTCTCTTGCGGCACTGTCTTTACCGCGGCAGACGGTTCATCTTTTTTCGGACGAGATTCCTCCAGTAACCTCCTGATAGCTGTAAGTGTATCTATTCCTATGTCGCAACTCGAGAGCGTTGGTTCGGTTACACGCATAGTGAAGTCCCTATAGAACTGACTGTCTTCACCCAGTTTCTCCAGTATAAAGTCTTGTGAGCCGGTTCTCCACTCCTCAAAGGCTTCCTCGTAAAGGTCTTCGCCAGACTCTAACATGCCCCTTACTCCATTTCCTTTGGCTAGGAGGGTGTCTAGTGTATTAATGGTGCTCGTATCATATTTAATGGCATTCATAAACTAACGGCCTTCATTCCCTTTTGCGTCGTTATCTGATACTTGCTCCGGGACGCACGTCCTTCTCAGGGCTTAGTATGACTACCCTCCCTGCGTCCTGGGCTGCAAGCAGCATACCCTGGCTCTCTACGCCCCTGAGTACTGCCGGGGTTAGGTTATTTACAATAATTATCTTTTTCCCGATTAATTCTGCAGGGCTGTAATGGCCCTTCAGCCCGGCAACCAGTTGTCTGTCCTTTATGCCGTCCCCGGCGTCTATCTTGAGTATAAGGAGCTTGTCGGCATTCGGGTGGTTCTCTACGGACTTTACCTCCGCAACCCGCAGGTCTATACGGCTGAAATCATCTATAGTAATCAAATTGGTGTCCATATTGAAAAATTCTATCAGAAGCCTTTCTGAGTAATCAAGGAAAAACGAATTCGCCCCAATATTGCGTATATTATACAGCGCAACCCGGACATTTACAAAGGTTAGACATGCCTTAGGTCTTCTGGAAATTTGGTATTTTTGTCCATTACGAGAGCCTCTGGAAAACCATATACAAATGTCATTCTGAGAGAATGTAATGACCGAAGAATCTGGAAGTAGCGTCCGATCTCCATATCGGACGATGGTAAAGGCATCTGGTACGAAGACCGTTCGGCTGAGGCTTCGACGATGAGCTCAGCCGAACCGCTCACGGCCTAAGCCAGACGCTACAATGTAGCGTTGGAGCTTGCTCTCCACCTGAGGCAGAAAGAATCCCCAAGATATTAGGGTTTCCTGAAGATGAATCTGTCCTGTTATTGTAGTGGCAGAGCTTGCTCTGCATAGGGTCGAGCAAGCTCGACCACTACAGTATAGCGTTAGTAGCTGCCCCATTTATGGGGCGCATTTTGTAAATAGCCTGATGAATCAGGCAACTACAGTTCGGGTGTTGTAGGGCTATACCAGAGGTGGAATCGTTTACAACAAACGTAAAATTGCTTTACCCTAAAGCATGAATGGGTACAGTGAACGCGCTCTGGCGGCAGAGTTGTTGATGACAAAAAATCAACGACCATAAAGGTCGTTGTCTACCAGAAACGATTTCCTATGTATGGGCAGGTCCCCGCGCCTGTCCAACGGTAGACAACGAAGTTTTACTTCGTTGAGGTCCTAAAATGTAAGTTCATGCATGTGGTATAAGGACTGGTATCTTATCTGAGAACAATCACTTCGGTATCTTCACACCCTTTTCCTTGGCTGTTTTGGAGGCTGTTTTGTAGCCTGCGTCGGCGTGGCGGGCTATGCCTATGCCCGGGTCGGCGGTGAGAACACGCTCCAGCCTCTCGTCGCGCTCCTTCGTACCGTCCGCAACGATTACCATCCCGGCATGGAGTGAGTTGCCGATGCCGACCCCGCCGCCGTGGTGAAAGCTTACCCAGCTTGCACCGCAGACTGCGTTGAGGGCGAAATTCAATAGGGGCCAATCCGCAATGGCGTCGCTCCCGTCCTGCATGTCTTCTGTTTCTCTGTAAGGCGATGCCACGGAACCGCAGTCCAGATGATCCCTGCCAATGACTACGGGGGCCTTCAGTTCTCCTTTTCTGACCATCTCGTTGATTATTCGTCCAAAGGCTGCCCTCTCTCCGTAGCCGAGCCAGCATATCCGGGCGGGAAGCCCCTCGTGCGGCACCCTGTCCCTTGCCAGGGTAATCCATCTTGTCAGTGCGGCGTCATCGGGAAATTGCTTAAGCACGGCGTCATCGAGCCGGCGGATGTCCTCCGGGTCGCCGGACAGGGCGGCCCACCTGAACGGTCCCTTACCCTCACAGAACAGCGGTCTTATATAGGCAGGTACAAATCCTGGGTATCTGAATCTGCCGCTTGCGTCCTTCATGCTGACCCCTGCCAGTTCTGCCTGAGCCCTCAGGTTGTTCCCGTAGTCAAAGCATACAGCCCCCGCCTTCTGCATCTCCAGGATGGCATTAGCGTGGATGGCAATTGCCTCAAGGGCCCGCTTTTTATACGCGTCTTTATTTGTCTCCCTGAGCCTGTCCATTTCGGATACGTCTCCCTGCGGGACGTAGCTGTATATATCGTGGGCTGGAGTCTGGTCTGTAACTATATCCGGGATTATACCCCTTCTTACCAGTTCAGGATGTATGTCTGCGGCGTTGCCGACAAGTCCCACCGATAGGGGTTTTTTCTTGGACTTTGCGTCCATTACCCATCCTAGTGCCTCATCCAGATTGTGGGTAATCTTGTCGCAGTGTCCCTGTTTAATGCGCCTTTGTATCCTTGCCCCCCGCACCTCTACGTCCAGTATCACGCCCTCGTTCATGGTTACAGCAAGTGGTTGTGCCCCGCTCATTCCGCCCATTCCGGCGGTGAGGACAAATTTTCCCTTAAGCGACGGGGCACTAAAATCCTTCTGGGCGAGTGCAGCGAAGGTATTGTAAGTACCCTGCAGAATCCCCTGCGTGCCGATGTATATCCAGCTGCCGGCGGTCATCTGTCCAAACATTGTTAGGCCCATCTCGTCGTATCTGTTGAAGTTTTCCTCGGTTGCCCACGCGGGTACAAGGTTGGCGGTGGCTATTATTACCCTGGGGGAGTGCGGATACGTTTTTGCTATGTAGACCGGTTTTCCCGACTGCACGCATAGGGTCTCGTCATTCTCCAGCGTTTCAAGGGCCTTTATTATCCTCAGATACTCCTTCCAGTTCCTTGCCGCCCTGCCTGCGCCACCATATACGATGAGTTCTTCGGGCAGAGTTGCAACAGATGGGTCAAGGCAGTTCATCAGCATCCTGAGTGCCGCCTCGGTGTCCCAGTTCTTTGCATGGAGTTTTGTGCCAGTATAGGCCCTGATGGGTTCTTTGGGCCTTAATTCATAGTGCATGGGTCTTGCCAAGGTTCCGGCTCCTTTTGAGTAGGGGCGACCCGCCGGGTCGCCCTCCGTTAGCTCAAGATACAATATGATAGTATAAGAGTCAACGAAGGTGTGCGGCAGGGTAGGTCATGGTTACACCATGACCTACCGACGATGCATCTGTCTTCCGTATTTCCTTTTGCGTAGTTTACGGTCAAGGCGTGGCCTTGACTTACCCCGTTAGATAAAATTATGTATGCAGGCGTACAGGTCTTTGTAAAAGGCTGGCTTGACTTTACATGGTTTTTATGCTATTCTTTTGAGACTTTTTTGCTTCAGCACGAAGGGTGTCGCAGGGCTTGGTCTTGCGTTGCCCTGGAGCTTTCCCCAGAGGGATATAAAAAGAGTGAAGGTAGCGTATTTTGACTGCTTTTCTGGGGCAAGTGGCGACATGATTTTAGGCTCTCTGGTGGATGCCGGACTCGACAGCGTCGTTCTTGCCCGGGAACTTAAAAAACTCTCCTTGCCTCCGCACAGTGTATCGTTTAAGAAGGTTTTAAGGGCGGGTATAGCGGGTACTAAGTTTGACGTACTGCCTGGGCAGGGCAGTAAGGAGACTGTCAGATACTTAAGTTTCAAAGAGCTGTGCAGACCGGTTGAGCAGTCCGGACTTCCGGAAAACGTTCTGAAAGACAGTTTGAAAATCTTGAAACGTTTGGGAGAGTGCGAGGCGAAGGTTCATAACACCACGTTAGAGGATGTACACTTTCACGAGCTAGGTGCGCTTGATACCGTTTTGGACGTGGTGGGCGCAGTAGTGGCATTTGACAAGCTCGGCGTGGAAGAGATATTCTTCTCTCCGCTCCCGGCAGGTTCCGGTTTTGTAGACTGTGAACACGGCAGGCTTCCGGTGCCGGCCCCTATTACGCTTGAACTGCTGCGGGGTCAGAAGGTGGTTTCCGGTCCTGCTAATAGAGGTTGTGAGCTGACCACGCCTACCGGTGCCGCCATACTGACTACCTTGGGTAAGTGTGCAGAATCCTGCCCTGATATTGCACTTGATGCAATTGGTTACGGTGCCGGCTCAAGGGACTTTTCTGAGTCTCCCAACCTGTTGAGGGTGCTTTTGGGTGAAAAGTCTGCTGTTGCCGGAGGCGATGAGGTCTGGGTTATAGAGACTAACGTTGACGACATGACCGGGGAGCTGTGCGGTTACGTGACAGGAAAGATTCTGGAAGCAGGCGCCGTTGACGTTTATACCACGGCCGTGCAGATGAAGAAGAACAGACCCGGCGTGCTGTTTACGGCCATAGTCCCTGAAGGGGCAAAGGAGGCCGTGGAAAAGGTCTTTTTCCGGGAGACGACCACCTTCGGCGTAAGGAGTTATAAGACGTCCAGGAGGGTACTAGGCCGTAGCTTTATCGAGGTTGAGACGCGTTACGGCCCCGTTAAGGTAAAGGTTGGCAGGCTGAACGGCCAGATAAAGAATATGTCGCCTGAATACGAGGATTGCAGGCGTATTGCAGAGTCAAAGGCAGTGCCATTGAAGACCGTTTATGAGGCTGCGATGGAGGCAACCAAGAATTTATGAATAAAGAGCATACGATAATACAGGAGTTTACCAAGGGGTTATTTGCGCATAACCCACTCTTTGTGGCACTTTTAGGTATGTGTCCGTCACTGGCCGTTACCACGTCGGTGAGGAACGGCCTGGCTATGGGCATGGCGGTGATACTGGTGATAACGTTATCGAACGTCCTAATATCTCTAATAAGGAACCAGATACCCAAGGCGGTGCGTATCCCCTGCTTTATTGTGGTTATAGCGGCATTTGTGACGATGGTGGAACTTCTCATGAAGGCCTATCTGCCCCCTGAGATAAACGAGTCTCTGGGCATATTTATACCGCTTATAGTGGTAAACTGCGTGATCATGTATCGTGCCGAGGACTTTGCCAGTAAGCATGGCGTATTTCGCTCAGCCATAGACGGTATAGGCATGGGTGCCGGTTTTACCTTGGCGCTGGCAACGCTCTCTACTATCCGTGAGGCGATTGGCGTAGGCACAATTTTGGGCGTAAAGATATCGGAGACCTATCAGCCTGCCTCAGTAATGATTATGGCCCCAGGGGCCTTTTTGGGACTTGGACTGCTACTGGCCTACTTTAACTGGCGTAGGCTCCGAAAGGGGGAAAAGGCATAGATGGGAGTTGATCTCAACACACTTTTTACGATTATCATAAGTGCAATATTTGTAAATAATTACGTGCTTGCAAGATTCCTTGGGCTGTGCCCGTTCTTTGGGGTATCTAAGAGTACGGATGCCGCCCTTGGCATGGGTATGGCCGTTACGTTTGTCATGACCATTGCCTCTGCGGCGACTTGGGTAACTTACAATTATGTCTTACTGCCCGGCCCGTCAAATATCTTCGGCTCGGTGTTTCCCGGAGTTGCAGAGACAGGAATGGTTGACGTGCTGAAGACGATAAGTTATATTTTAATTATAGCTGCGCTGGTTCAATTAGTAGAAACGGTGATGAAGAAGATGACCCCGGCGCTTTACGACAGTTTGGGGATATATCTCCCGCTTATCACCACCAACTGCGCGATATTGGGCGTAGCGCTCTTGGGTACCACAAATGCGCCTGCGCATCTTTCTATATTGGAGGCAACAGTTCAGGGTTTTGCCGGGGGTATCGGTTTTACCCTGGCGCTTCTGCTTATGTCTGGGGTACGCGAAAGGTTGATACTTCTTGACCTGCCGAAGTCCTTCCGGGGTGTGCCCATTGCATTTATCAGTGCATCTATGATGGCCCTGGCCTTTATGGGTTTCTCCGGTATGGTGAGCTGGTAGGGAAGACTAAATATCAGGTTGTTCGTTGATGAGGTCTGTTAAATGGATACGGTTATAGTGGCATTCATAGCAATGGGTTTCTTAGGGATGTTCTTTGGCTTTGGTCTGGCCATTGCCACTGAGAAATTTCACGTGGGAATAGACCCGAAACAGGCACAGATAGAAAATTCCCTGCCGGGGATTAACTGCGGCGCCTGTGGCTATCCTGGTTGCGGCAAGTATGCCGAGGCAGTTGCTAAGGGTGCGGCGGTTAACCTGTGCGTGCCCGGCGGGGGGGAGACGGCGGATGCAATCGGCGGGATAATGGGCGTAAAGGCCGAGAAGATGGAAAAGCGCGTTGCCGTGCTTATGTGCAGCGCAAAGAACGTAAAGGATAAATTCAATTACAGCGGCGTTAAGACATGTCGTGCGGCGTTTTTGACACAGGGTGGGCAAAAGGGCTGTGAGTACGGGTGTCTGGGGCTTGACGACTGTGAGGTGGTTTGTCCCACCGAAGCTATATATCTGGATGAGAATAAGCTGCCGCATGTTATAGAAGAGCGGTGTATTGCCTGTGGTAAGTGCGCGGAGATTTGTCCGAAGAACCTGTACCAGGTACTGCCTATATCCAAATACGTCCACGTGAGATGTATGAGTCTGGATAAAGGCGGTGTCGCAAAGAAGAAATGCGATAACCCGTGCATTGCCTGCATAAAGTGTGAAAAGGTATGTCCTTTTGATGCCATTCACGTCAAGAATAACCTTGCTATAATCGATTATAACAAGTGTACCTCTTGCGGTGAGTGCGTGAAGGTCTGTCCTACCAATATCATAAGGAATTATAGGGATGGACGACCCGTGGTTCAGAGCTGGGTAGACCAGTTTATAAGTATGGCCATCGAGCCTATAAAACCGAAGAAGGCCGCTGAGAAGGAAGGGGATACGATTGCATCGGCAGTTGCAACGGAGACCGAGGTTGCGCCCAAGAAGGTCGTGAAGAATGACGCACCGACCGCAGTGGCAAAAACCGAGGTCCCGCACAAGGCACCCCCATCTGCGGGTACTGTTTGAAAACGTTCCTTTAGATGCCCCTCAACGATTGGATACCCACCATTATTTGACGGAAAAGAAATGGGAGCGTTTTTATGCCCCTCTGTTGCCGGAGAAGGGCGATCTCTGGATAAACGGGGAGGAGGCACACCACATGCTCCACGTCAAGAGGTTGAAGCCCGGCGAGAGGCTGCTTTTGTTTGATGGAAACGGCAGAGAGGCCGTAGTCAGGATCGTTGAGACCCGGCGAGACAGGGCACTCGTAGCTATAGAGCGTGTTGAAGAAGTAAATAGAGAGGCCGGGATTTCGATAACCCTGGCCTTTTCTGCACCAAAAGGGAAGAGGTCAGAGTTTCTGGTACAGAAGTGTTGCGAACTGGGCGTCAGAAGGCTGATACCGCTGGAGTGTGAGAGGAGTGTCGTAAAACTTGCCCCGGAAGGTTCGCTTAAGGCGGAAAGATGGAGGAGTGTTGCGGTAGAGGCGTCTAAACAGTGCGGCCGCACCTATATAACAGAGATTTCAGAGGTTCTTGGTTTTTCAAGGCTGATGGATATGGCAGGTGACTATCAGCCAAAGTTCCTGGCCTCTACAGGTCCGGAGGCATCGCCGCTGTCTGAGGGAGTGAGGAATAATGCAGATCCGAGAGACATTCTCTGCATCGTCGGGCCAGAAGGTGGTTTTTCGAATAAAGAGATAGACTCGGCGCTGCGGGTAGGTTGTATCCCAGTTAGTCTTGGTCCCGCAGTGTTGCGAACCGAGACTGCGTCGGTGGCCCTTGTATCAATGCTTCTTTATGCCTATTCTATCTGAGACCCAAAGTATTCGCTCTATAACATGTTATGAAGATAAACCGCAATACCATAATTAAAGAGATTATTGAGGAACATCCATATACCTTCGGGGTGTTCAAAAGACACAGGCTGGTACTTGCCGGCGGAGTGAGAGGGCCCAATGAGCCTCTTGCCTTCTTCTGCAAGGCGCATAATGTAGATTACGATGCGCTGGTGAAGGAACTTGAGGAGGTTATTGCGAAGGGCCCACCGAGTGGAGAAGTTATCCCACCGCCTTTTGCTGAGGATACCATCTATGCCATTTACGCCAAGACGGCCCTGGTTATATGCCTCACCGTAGGCTGTACCTTTGGTGCGGCGATTCTGGCCTATATTGCGCTTAATAAAGATTACTACGTATCACCTGTCGCCCTTGTGCAGGCCCATGGGCATGCACAGTTGTTTGGTTGGGTGGGCTTGTTTATCATGGGATTTGCCTATTATATAGTGCCCAGGGTCAAGAATACCGATTTGCAGGGCAGGGGTATTACCTACCTGAGTTTTTGGGCAATGTTGGTGGGGATAGTGCTGAGGACTGTGTCGCAGGCTATGCCCAATGCCTTTCCTGCGGTACTATTGCCCGTCTCCGGGGTTTTGCAGTTATTTGCCGCACTTGTGTTTACGTTTGTCATCCTCAAGACATTTTTGTCGAGCCATGAGGGCAGAGAGATATTTGACAAGTACTTTGTGGCGGGACTTATATGGCTTATAGTCGCGTGCGGTTACAACCTGTATATAGATGGGTATCTGTTTAAACAGTCTACGGGCGAGATACCGGCCACCTTTCACCACAACCTGATTCACATATTTCTATTTGGGTTTGTGTTCATGTTTATCTTTGCCGTCAACCTCAGGACGGTATATGCCTTTTTGGATGTGAGAGTGCCTAATACTCCGGTAATTAACCTGTGTTTCTGGCTCCTGAACGCCGTCGTAGCCCTGTATCTTATCGAATACCTCTCGTCGTGGCTCGTTTATCCCCTGGCCATAGGCGTCTTTTTGTTTACGTACGGTATCAGGGTCTTCGAGACTCCTACCAGGGAGCTTGCAGATGTGGTTATGGACAGGAGTTACGAGAAGACCATAAAAGTTGCGTATATATGGCTGATCGTAGGGATGCTGATAAGGATGATGGTGCCTTCACTGGGCGAGACGACACCTGCCGGTCATCTATATTACGGTGCGTCTAACCATGCGGTTACGGTCGGTTTTGTATCAATGATGATGATAGGTTATGCCTCTAAGATGGTCCCTACCTTCAGGGGTGTTGCCATATATAACATCCGCCTGTCAGAATGGACATTTTTGCTGCTGAACACCGGCATTTTCTTGAGGGTGTTCGCTCAGACGATGATACCGTTCTGGCCGACCCCATGCTACCCAATCGCCGGTATCTCAGGCTGGGTAGAGGTTACGGCCCTCGGTATGTTTGCATATAATTTGTGGAATACGATAAATCTGAAGGAAGAGATGCGGGCGGCGGAGAGGGTCAAGAGGCTGTCCAACGCCACTAAAGATACAATAGTTTACGATGTGATAGAGTCCTGCCCTGATACCCTCGAGGTGTTTTTAAGTTTTGGTTTCTCTCAGCTTGCCAATCCCACGGCGAGGAGGACTATGGGTAAGGTAGTCACGATAGAAGCGGCCTGCAATTTTAAGTCGGTGGATTTGAATAAACTGCTTGATGCGCTAAATACGAAGATAAAAGAGAAGCGGGCTACCTAAACAATGACGCTTGATAAGCTGCACCTTCCATTTCGGCTTTCAATAAGAGAGCATTCCTTGCCGTATATTCTGCGCGGAGATGATCGATCGTTTTAATATCAGTACAAGATAACCTGCGATCACCGATAAATGACTCAAAGTGTTCCTCAAAGAACCGCGACACGCCTCGTCTATAAAGTTCATAGGGATTTGCATTTGAACTGACTATAGCAATAGCAGGCACAACAGTGACCCCCTGTGTACTATAAAGGAATAAGAAGGAAGCCGGGGACAATTTCAGCATTTGCTCACACTGATCCTTCATCCTTTGCATTTCTCTATGCGGAATCTTGGCAGATGGCTCAAGTAATTTGGCTTGTGCCAAGAACCCTTTGGCCACCTTAAATTCAGGAATATTGATATGCAGTACGCCTACAAAATCCGCGCCGTAACTTTTCTCCTGCGCATTGGGGCCCCTATCC
>Ga0156080_135_pt1 | contig 19734 bp, 13 predicted proteins | sample RifCSPlowO2_02_FD_107733 | JGI IMG/M metagenome (GOLD analysis project Ga0156080, IMG submission 107733) | Planctomycetes bacterium RIFCSPLOWO2_02_FULL_50_16
CAGGGGCTGGATGTACCGTTTCCTTATAAACAAGATATTTAATTACAACAAGAAGTTCAGGAAGGACGTCCAGTTTAATGCGTCGTGGCAGGATGTGGACCTTCTGGAGATGCTTGAGAAGGAGTCTACTTACAGCTCAATCCTCCAAGACCCTCAGGCGGTCTTTGAGAAGTTGGATGACCGTGTGAAATTGGCGCTGCTTTCGCTCAGTCCGGGAGAGCGCATGGTATTTCTTTTAAGGGCTGTAGAGGGCTTTGCGTATAAAGAGATTGCCGATTTTCTGGAGATACCCGTGGGCACGGTCATGAGTCACCTCTTTCGCGCCAGGGCAAGGTTGCGGGAATCTCTGAGCGAGTATGCACGGCAAAGGGGATACCTATGAGATGTAAAGAATACATAAAATACCTGAGCCCATACATGGATTCAGAACTTGATGCCAAGACCTGCATAGAGATAACAAATCATCTGGACATCTGCCAGGACTGCCAGAGACGTTTTGCTCAGGAACAGGAGGTAGAGAGACTGTTGGTGAGAAAGCTTAAGGAAGAACGGATGCCTGGGCATATATGGGAGTCAGTACAGACAAGTGTTGGTGCCGTTGATTATGTGCCAGAAGATAGCACCAGGAGATGGATTAGCCTGAAATGGCTTGTGCCGGTGGCCGTTGCAGCGGCACTTGTCATTGGCCTGTCAACCTTCTTTTTCTGGGTCAAAAAACCTGCGGACAAGACCCTTATCTTGGCCCTCCAGGAGGTTCACGAGAGGTATTTGAAGGATGAAATAGCCGTGGAGAAGGGCATAGTCTGGCCGGAGGGTTTCAAACGGATGTCCCTCCCCGGTCATATGCCGCAGTCGGGGCGCATAGGGGGGCATGATGTGGAACTTGTGGGTGGAAGGCCGTATTACCTTAGGGATATAGAGATGGCCTTCCTTGAGTACCAGTGCTGCGGCACACCTGTTTCGGTGTTCATCCTCCGCAAGGAAGACCTTGACAGCTTCCCGCAGGCTAAGGATTTATTGGAAAGTAACAGGGGCTTTGTGAATATAGCATCAGAGGGTACTAACCTGACGATGATAGACGTTGATGAGGCGGTGGTTTTTGGCGTCTCGTCTCACGAACTTAACGCCCTTTTAAGGGCCTTTAAAAGGGTTTAAGTAAGGGTGTGCTTATACGCTGCCCTTATTTAGCTTTAATGTGGATTGAAACAGAATAGTAGGAGGAGAACAAGATGAGGTTAATGGGAAGGATGCTGGTTGTTATTGCAGTACTGTCTTTGGCAGTTGTTTTGCCTGTTGGACTTTTTGTGTCTTATGTCCCAGTGGTCACGGCAGCCGAGGAGTTGGAAAGTGTCCACTTGGAGATTAAGGGCATGACCTGCGGTGGCTGCCAGGCAAAGGTAAAGACGGCGCTTAGCAAATTGCCGGAGGTAAAGGAAGCCAATGTGAGTTGGGAGGCCGGTGGGGCAGACGTCAAGGTCACGAAAGGCTCCGACCATAAGAAGCTCGTAGGAGCAGTGAAGAATGCAGGCTTTGATGTCTCTGGAGTTGAGTGCGAATGCAAGGCTTAGGGGCCGGGGTTGACCCGCCTTGCGCCAGGATGTGAGCGTTTTTGCCTGAGGGGCCCTCTTAGAGAGGGCCCCTTCTTGTCTAATTGGTTTTACCTTGCGCCCGGGACGTGGACAAAATATAATCCTAAGGCTATGAGAAATAACAGATTAGTGTCATTGGTAAAAGGCGAGGACAGGTCCAGCAATATATCCAGAGCGCTTGAGCTTATCAAGAGGGACTTGGGTGCAATAAATGATAAGAAGAGGATACTGATAAAGCCCAACCTGCTGTCTTCCGATGACCCCAGGGGCAATACGAACGTAGAGACGGTGAGGAGTATTATCGAATTTCTTGCAAGAAATTACGATAACTTTGCCGAGAAAGAGATAGTTGTATTTGAAGGGAGTGCAGGTGCATTCTACGGCGGCACCACTACAAGGGAGGTATTCGAGAAATTTGGTTACGCTGACTTGGAGAAGGAATTCAAGAATGTCAGGTTAGAGTGTATAGAGGATTTCTCCGAGTGTGTACCTGTTCAAATATACACCCTGGGAGGGGTTGCGACTATAGGTATTGTACGGCATGTGGTTGAAGACTTTGATTACAGGATATCCGTTAACCTGCCCAAGACCCACAACTATGCCGTTGCGACCCTTGGGATAAAAAATATGGTTGGGGTCGTTAAGCAGTGTGACAAGTCCATGATCCACGGTCTGAAGGCCGCAAGCTCTAATGGCAATGGTAGCAGGACGATATTCGATTATGTACCCACCTGGGCCATATCCTTGTTGAGGCGGCATGCAATGGGGTTCGTGGATTTGGTAATAGGATATATACCCTCATATCGCCGGGGTATAAAACTGATACACAAGAATATAGTGACCATGGTTAAAGAGGTCTGGCCTGATTTAGTTGTTTTAGACGGCCTTTATGGAATGGAGGGTAAGGGACCGGGAGAGGGTAATTTGGTCAGGATGAACCTGGCTATCGCCTCAACAGACCCCGTAAAGGCGGATGCATTGGGGGCCAGGGTCATGGGGATAAATCCTGAAGACATCGGCTATCTGTATTATCTCCATGAGGAAGGTCTGGGTGACATGTCCCTCGAAGGCCTGGTGGGGGTTGGGCTGGAGCAGGCGGCAATGCATTTTAAGATGCACCCCACTTATAATGTCCAGATTCAATGGAGATAGCCGCCGATAAGAGCGGTTGGTATTTGACGTTTTGGGAGTTTTGCGAAATACAGAATTTTGAGTCCGTTGGCTACGAGGCCTCTGAAAGAGTCTGGATAATTGTCATTCTGAGGGAGCAAAGCGACCGAAGAATCCTGTAGGGGCGGGGCGGTGCGACCGCTGCGAGCGGCCCCGCCCCCTACACCAACGTTGAACGTGGCAGTCCGCCTTAGGCGGACCACGCTACACGCTTCGATCAGAATGACACAGGGTATTAGAATAACTCTTTCAAAGGTTTCCTTAGCCCAATTTGCGTGATTTTGGACGTCTTCTACCCACTTTTTGGCTATTCGATATTTGTCGTACATTAGGTCTCTTGGCTCCCCACTTTCTCCTCTCATCCGGACACATCTTCTAGTGTTTTTAGCCCCAATCCTTCTCAAAAGTGTATATATCTTCAGTGAGGTGGTTTATATTGTTGACGTTAAGTATTGGGTTTTTCAGACTGTTTTTTCGTCAGCCTTACGTTTGACCAAGGGCGAAGGATTTATTATACTTAATGGTTTCAAAAGTGGTAAGTTCTGGGGTCGAGCCCAAAAGTGTTTACAGAAACGAGTGCTGATCTGCTGGAGGCATGACCATGTCAAACAAGACTACGACAGGGAGAGAGGGCTGCACGTCCGACATGAGCCTCTTTACTGACCATGATATATATTTGTTTAGGGAAGGCAGCCATTTTAAGCTCTACGAAAAGCTTGGCTCTCATCTTGTAAGAAATAACGGCGTAAAAGGCGCACACTTTGCCGTGTGGGCCCCAAACGCCGAGAGGGTCTCGGTTATAGGGGACTTTAACCGTTGGGACAATCGTTCTCATGCCCTGAGGCAGAGAGAGGACGGTTCTGGAATCTGGGAGGGGTTTATTGAGGGCATCGGCAGCGGGACCGTATATAAGTATCACGTAGTCTCCAGGCACAACGGCTACAGGATGGATAAGGCCGACCCCTTTGCCCTTTACTGTGAAAGGCCGCCCAAAACCGCCTCCATGATATGGGAGCTGGATTATAAATGGGCCGACAGTGAGTGGATGGAGAACAGGGGGAAATCCAACTCGCTCAACGCCCCCCTTGCCATATATGAAGTTCATCTTGGTTCATGGAGAAGGGTGCCTGAGGAGGGGAGCAGGTTTCTGACCTACAGGGAGATGGCCCATTACCTTGCAGATTACGTGAAAGATATGGGCTTCACCCATGTGGAGTTCCTGCCGGTTATGGAACACCCCTTTTATGGTTCCTGGGGGTACCAGACGATAGGTTATTTTGCTCCGACCAGCAGGTATGGGACCCCGCAGGATTTTATGTATTTGATAGATTATCTCCACCAGAACGGTATAGGCGTTATTCTCGATTGGGTGCCTTCTCATTTCCCGGACGACGGGCACGGGTTGGTTTACTTCGACGGCACTCGGTTATACGAGCACGCCGACCCCAAAAAGGGGTACCACCCCGACTGGCACAGCTACATCTTCAACCACGGCCGGTACGAGGTGCGTAGTTTTCTGATCAGCAGTGCCCTATTCTGGCTGGAGAAGTACCATGTCGACGGGCTCAGGGTCGATGCGGTTGCATCCATGCTCTATCTTGATTACGGGAGGAAGGAGGGGGAGTGGATTCCCAACCAGTACGGCGGGAAGGAAAACCTCGATGCGATAGTGTTCCTGCGCAGATTAAATGAGATGGTCTACGAGAAACATCCCGATGTGCAGACCGTGGCGGAGGAGTCAACGGCCTGGTCCATGGTCTCGCGGCCCGCGTATGTGGGGGGGCTCGGTTTTGGTCTTAAGTGGAACATGGGCTGGATGCACGACACGCTCGGGTATTTCTCAAAGGACCCCGTCCATCGGAAATTCCACCACAATGATTTAACGTTCAGCATGCTGTACGCCTTTTCGGAGAACTTTGTCCTCTCCCTCTCGCACGATGAAGTTGTCTACGGGAAGGGCTCCCTCATCGGGAAAATGCCCGGCGACGACTGGCAAAAATTCGCAAACCTTCGGCTTCTTTTCGGATACATGTATGCGCATCCGGGTAAGAAACTTATCTTCATGGGCGGAGAGTTCGGACAGCGGCGGGAATGGTACCACGAAGAGAGCCTGCATTGGCACCTCCTGAAGTATCCACCCCATCAGGACCTCCAGCGGTGGGTGCGGGACTTGAACCACTTCTACAGAAGCGAACCCGCCGCGCACGAGCTGGACTTTGAACCGGGGGGATTTGAGTGGATAGATTGTGGCGATTCGGAACAGGGCATTGTCAGTTTCGTAAGGAGAGCGAGGACGACAAAGGATATAATACTCGTGATTTGCAATTTTACCCCCGTTGTGCGGCATGGCTACAGGGTCGGAGTCCCTATGGGAGGATTCTGGAGAGAGGTATTAAATAGTGATGCCGAGGAATATGGAGGCAGTGGCCAAGGCAACTTCGGGGGCCTTGAGGCCGCACCCGTGTCTTTTCACAACAAGAGCCATTCCCTCTCCCTCAGCCTGCCGCCGTTGGGCCTGCTTTACTTCAAACATGACAGACTGGGATGAATTCCGCCCCTCAGTATGGAGAAAAAGGTCTTTGTAAGTCCCCTTCAGCCTGGCTCTGTGTAGAATGGGAGACCATTAGTTAAGAACGGAGTTGCCTGCAGCTGAACTTCTTTGCACAAGACTAAGGAGCCGTATGAAACGTTATATCAGTATTCACGGTCATTTCTATCAGCCGCCCAGAGAGAATCCCTGGCTTGAGGCGATTGAACAGCAATACTCGGCCTACCCCTACCATGACTGGAACGAAAGGATAGCGGCGGAGTGTTATGCGCCGAACGCCGCCTCGCGCATCCTCGACCACGACAAGAGGATTAAAGATATTGTCAATAATTATTCGAAGATAAGCTTCAATTTTGGTCCCTCCCTTCTTTCCTGGATGCAGACCCATGTGCCGGAGACGTACAGGGCGGTTATCGAAGCTGACCGGGTGAGCCGGAATAGATTTTCAGGTCACGGTGCGGCCATTTCCCAGGCCTACAGCCACGTGATTATGCCCCTTGCAAACAGTCGTGACAAGCGCACGCAGGTAATCTGGGGTATTGAGGACTTCAAGTTCCGATTCGGCAGAGACCCTGAGGGCATGTGGCTTCCCGAGACAGCCGTGGACCTGGAGACCCTCGATATACTCGCCGGCCTCGGGATCAGGTTCACTATCCTTGCCCCCTCTCAGGCGAGCCGTGCGAGAAAGGTGGGGGATAAAAGGTGGCATGACGTAAGCGGCGGCAGAATAGACCCGAAAATGCCCTACCTGTGCGAGCTACCTTCGGGCAGGACAATAAACATCTTTTTCTACGACGGCCCGATAGCGCAAGACGTCGCCTTTGGCGGCCTTTTAAAAAGCGGGGATGAATTTGCGAAGAGACTCCTGGGCGTATTTTCCGAAGGGGACTTCTCGCAGCTTGTCCACATAGCTACGGACGGAGAGACCTATGGGCACCACCACCGCTACGGCGACATGGCCCTGGCCTATTGCCTCGATTACATAGAGTCCAATGGCCTTGCGGAGATAACCGTCTACGGAGACTATCTGGCAAAACACCCGCCTATGCACGAGGTGGAGATTATCGAGAATACCTCGTGGAGCTGTGTTCACGGTGTCGAGAGATGGAGGAACGACTGTGGATGCACGACAGGTATACATCCCGGGTGGAGGCAGGCCTGGCGGCCGCATCTGCGCCGGGCGTTGGATCATCTCAGGGACGCCCTCATTCCCATTTATGAGGGGGAAGCGGCATCCTATGTAAAAGACCCATGGGGGACGAGGGACGACTATATTGACTGTGTCCTCGACAGGTCTACAGATAACGTGGAGCAGTTCCTTTTAAGGCATGCACGGAAAAAGCTCTCAAGGGAAGAGAAGATAAAGGTTCTTAAACTTCTTGAGATGCAGCGTAACGCCATGCTCATGTACACGAGCTGCGGGTGGTTCTTTGAGGACATTTCGGGTATCGAAACGACACAGGTTATTCAGTACGCCGCCCGCGCCATGCAGCTTGCCGAGGATATAAGCGGTAAAAACCTGGAGAATTCCTTTATCAAGACACTCGAGCAGGCGCCGAGCAACATCCCGGAAATCAAAAACGGTGCACGGGCTTATGAGTTGTTTGTCAGACCCCTGATTACCGACCTGCGCAGGGTCTGTGCACACTATGCCGTTTCCTCCCTCTTTGAGGAATATCCCCAAACCACCAGGGTATACAGCTATATGGTTAAAAGCGAGATATACGAAAAAGAAGAGGTCGGGAAACAGAAACTTGTCATCGGCAGGGCCAGAATTCAGTCTGACGTTACGTTGGAAGAAGAGGTTGTCAACTTTGCGGTCCTATATTTCGGAGACAATAACTTGAACGGAGGGGCGCAGAGATTTGATGGCGACGACTCTTTTTCCGTCATGCACAGGGAACTGAAGAACGCCTTCCTTAAACCCGATATCTCCGGGGTCATCCGCCTGATGGATGCGCACTTCGGCATGCACAATTTTTCCCTCTGGTATCTGTTCAGGGACGAGCAGATTAAGATTTTGAACCTTATTCAGAAAAGTGCGCTGGAAGAGATGGAGATTTACTTCCGACAGATATACGAGCGCCATTACCCGACCATGCACATCATGGATGAGCTTCGTATCCCCCTGCCGAAACCCTTTGCCTGTACTGCGGAGTTTGTGCTTAATACGGGCCTCCGGAGGCTGCTGGAAAAGGAGGAACTCGACCTCGATCAGCTTCAAAGGGGGATCTCGGAATTTAAGAAGTGGCACTTCGAGCTGGACAGGTCTACACTGAACTTCGTCGCCACAAGCAAGGTCAACACGATTATGGAAAGATTCGCACATGAACCGGAAGACATGTCTTTAATGGAAGGTGTGGAGGCGGCGCTTAAGATTCTGGGGACACTCTCTCTTGAACCCGATCTCTGGAAGGCCCAAAACATCTACTTCTCGATTGGAAAAGAGCTTTTGGGCGTGAAGCGCAGGCAGGCGGAAAGCGACCCACACGCAAGAAAATGGGTTGGACTCTTCAACTGCCTTGGCAGCTACCTGCGCGTAAGGTGCTTCTGATGCGCATCCCCGGTGCCGTGCAGATTGAGACCTCTGCAAAACCCGGCATCCGCCTAAGGCGGATCATTCTGTCGGAAACGTAGGGGCGAGGTCGCCTCGCCCACGATAAGGGCGGGGCCGCTCGCAGCGGTCGCACCGCCCCGCCCCTACAAATTGCTCAGAATGACAACATGGTGTTAGGAGACTTTTTCAGAGCTTTCAGAATGCAGTTTTCACCTTTTTTACTCTACTATCGGTCGGAGAGCGGTCATGTTGAATAGGAGAGGGAGCGGGGTACTACTACATATAACCTCGCTGCCTTCGGCATACGGCATCGGAGACCTGGGTCCCCAGGCCTACAGGTTTGCCGATTTTCTGGCGGGCAGCGGACTTAGTTACTGGCAGGTCCTTCCCATTAACTCGGTTGATCCGGGGACAGGCTCCCCCTACAATGCTTCATCCACCTTCGCCGGAAATACCCTTCTTATAAGTCCGGAGTTCATGTGTCGGGATGGTCTCCTTTCGGAAGGAGACCTCCCTGTTCCCAATTTTCCGGAGCGGCGGGTCGAATACCTCAAGGTAAATTCTTACAAACAAAAACTCTTCCACAGGGCTTACCGGCGTTTTAAGGAGAATAAAAATCAGTCTGAGTATGAGATATTCTGTAAAGAAAACTCCGACTGGCTCGAAGATTTCGCCCTTTTTGAGGTCCTTAAGGAGCATCTTGAGGAGGGGGATTGGGCTAAATGGCCCATAGAGATAAGGGATAGGGACCCCGGGGTCCTGCAGACGCTTAAGGATAAGCTCCAGGATAAGGCCGAGATGGGAAAATTCCTCCAGTACGTCTTTTTCAAGCAGTGGCTTGAACTCAAGGGTTACTGTAACAAAAAGGGAATCGAGGTTGTCGGAGATGTACCCATCTACGTAGATTACAGAAGCGCTGACGTATGGACCAACCCGGAGATTTTCAAGCTCGACGGAAACAAGCTGCCTGCGGTAATTTCAGGTGTGCCGCCGGACTACTTCAGCTCCACGGGTCAGAGGTGGGGGAATCCCGTTTACCGCTGGGACGTCTTGAAGAAAAGCGGGTATACGTGGTGGGTAAAGAGAATCGGCCACAACCTTAAGCTATTTAATCTTGTGCGGATAGACCACTTCCGGGGTTTTGTCGCATATTGGGAGATACCGGCAGGTGAAGAAACTGCTGTAAATGGAAGGTGGGTTGGGGTTGACGCAGTGGACTTCTTTGACACGCTTCTCAGACACTTTCCCTCTCTCCCCGTCATAGCCGAGGACCTGGGGGTTATAACGCCCGATGTAAGAGAGGTCGTGGCGCGCTACAACTTTCCCGGGATGAAACTGCTCATCTTCGCCTTTGGTGAAGACCTTCCCACAAATCCCTATACGCCCCACAACCACGTAAAAAACTGCATCGTATATACCGGTACCCACGATAACAACACGATAAGGGGATGGTTTAAAGACGAGGCTAGCGCCGATGATAGGAAAAGGCTCTTTCGGTACCTCGGAAGAGAGGTGAGCGAAAAGGATGTCCATTGGGAATTCGTAAGGCTTGCCATGATGTCGGTGGCAAATACCGTGATCCTTCCCATGCAGGATATTCTCGGCCTCGGAGGAGAGGCGAGGATGAACCTCCCCGCCACGACAAAGGGCAATTGGAAGTGGCGCCTGAGAGAGAAAGAGTTGACCAGCAATCTCTCAGACAAGCTCCTTGAAATGACCAGGATTTACGGACGGGCCTAGCTTAAGGCAACTTTAACGTGGGAAGAGGTTGATTATAAAAACGTTTTTGTTAAAATAACGATTCGTAAGAACAGGCTTGTGAGAAATGAATGTGAAAGCTGAAGACTAACTTGTGGCCGCATCGGGTCGAATTTGTCCACTTTTACCCTGCCGGAAAAATACGGGTTATGGGGAAGCAGTTGTAACTCTTTGTAAGTAAAAGAGGTGGGGACGTAGCTCAGTTGGGAGAGCGCGGCACTCGCATTGCCGAGGTCGTGGGTTCGAATCCCATCGTCTCCACCATATCTCACAAGGAGTTATGATACGGCTCATGCTCTAGTTCTTCTGAAATTGTGAAGTACGTCAGTGTTTTTGTTCCTGCCCAACAGCCTTTCCTCCAGCACCCTTACTGCCTTTACATTGTGATTGGGGGCAAGCCGGGTGCCACAGGTCTTTAGACCTGCAGTCTGTGCCCCAATGATTATCACAGTAGGGGCGAGGTGACCTCGCCCCTACATCGGACGAACAAAATATGACGTCGGGTGCGGAGACCCGACGCTACAGGAAGTTTTGGAGTCCATTGACTGCGTCAATGGGAAATTCCCCAGCGACACAGTCGCTGGACTCCATAGGAGACACTGTGTCGGAGTTGTAGCGTCCGATCGGTTCGGCTGAGGCTTCGGACAGGCTCAGCCCCTGAGTTCATCGAAGGGCTCACCGCCGAAGCCTCCGCATCGGACGCATCTGTCATTCCTGCGAAAGCGGGGATCCATGAATTCCGTGTCAGGCACGGAATGACATAGCCGACAAACGTCCGATGTCGTGCCAGAGGTGGATGCGCCTTGGCGCAAATCGGGCAGCCACTTCGTTTGTTATGTAGGGACGGCCCTTGTGGCTATCCGAAGTGGACAGGGACAGGCCCTGTCCCTACGAAGACTTCGGCAACGGCCCGATATTTCATAGGCAGGGCTGACTATTCCCCTTGTAGGAATTCGTAAATCGCGATAAGATACTTTAAATGCGTATTATTCCGGATTTTCGGAAATTATTTCCGAAATAATAATTATATGGAGTTTAGAGGTGTGAGTCCGTTCCGATCCATAAAGGGTAAATTACTCTTATTTGCACTCTGCATCTCGCTCATACCCATTGCCGTAATCACGAGCGTGTACTACCTCAATGCCCGGAGTACGCTGAAGAGAGAGACGCTTGACTGGCTGACGGCGGTTGCAGAGTCCAGAAAGGCCCATGTCCTGGAATTTCTGGAGGCAAAAAAGGGGCGTGCCATTGATTTCAGCTCCGACGGGTTTATAAGAGACAGTCTCGAGAAAGTCAATAAAGACGAGTTTCCTGAACAAGACAATGTTACTGCCCTGAACAGGCATCTGTCTTTGAATAAGATGTCTCTGGATCCCAATATTGGAGCGATAGCTGTCGTGGGTGCAGACGGCAGGGTTGTGGCGTCTACCAGTGAGGCGTGGCGTGGGGTGGATATGTCCGGTCAACAGATATTTACGCAAGCGATAGATGAAAAGAATAAGGAACCTTATGTTGAGCCGCTACTCTACTGTCCTTACATAGATAGAATGTGCATAGATGTTTCTACACCCATTACCAGCCGGGCCGAGGCTAATAAAATAGGCGTCATTATTAATTGCTATGACATAGCTCTGCTGGGCAGGATTGCAGCCAATCGTGCCGGGATGGGGGAGACGGGTGAAGTAGTGTTGTTTCAGAGAGAAGGGGATAATATCAGGTTTTTAAACCCCCTACGGTACGCCTCAAATGATACCCTCAACTTGACCATCCCAATAGATTCCGCTAAGACCAGGATCGAGAAATTCGCGTTGGGAAAAGATAGCGGTGCACTCACAGCCCCTGATTACAGGGGTGTAGATGTGGTAGCCGCCTTTCAATACATTCCTTCCATGGATTGGGGCTTGGTTGCGAAGATAGACACGTCCGAGGCATTCGCGCCGTTGAGGTGGTTGGGCATTATTGCGCTGATAGTAAGTGCTGTCAGCGCTGCCGCAGTTACCGTTGTGGGGATTATCTTTTCCACTTCGGTGTCAAGGCCCATCAAAAGACTGACGGATGCGACTCGGAGATTTGCAGGGGGAGACCTTGGGGCCAGGACTGAGGTAACCCGCCGGGATGAGATAGGAGACCTGGCAAAGAGCTTCAATGTCATGGCGCAGGAGCTTGAGGTGGAAATCACCGAGCGCGAACGGAGAGAGGTGGAACTCCGCAAGCTGTCTCTTGTCGCTGAACAAAGTCCGGCTACGATTGTAATTACTGACAAAGAAGGCAACATTGAGTATGTCAACCACAAGTTCACGGAACTGACTGGTTACAGTCCGGAAGAAGTTATCGGGGAAAATCCGCGCATCCTGAAATCCGGCAAAACGCCGTCCGAAGAATACAAACGGTTGTGGGAGACGATTACCTCCGGCGGCATTTGGCGGGGAGAACTTTGTAACAAGAAGAAGAACGGAGAACTCTATTGGGAGTCCGTATCCATTTCGCCTATTAAAGACAGCAAAAATATCATAACCCATTTCATTGCAATCAAAGAGGACATTACCGAGCGCAAGCAGGCCGAGGAAAGAATCCGCCAGTTGGCCTATTACGACCCGTTGACCGGACTTCCCAACAGGGTGCTCTATAACGACCGTCTATCACTGGCGCTGGCCCATGCGCAGCGCACCGGGGAGGCGCTGGCGGTGCTATTTATAGACCTCGACCGGTTCAAGGACATCAACGACACGCTGGGGCACTCTATAGGAGACCAGCTGTTGAAGGCCGTTGCAGAGAGGCTGACAGATTCTTTGCGTAAGGAAGACACCGCTACCCGCCAGGGGGGTGACGAATTTACGCTGTTACTGCCGGGAATGACTCAGGCGGAAGACGCCGCCAGGGTTGCCCAGAAAATCCTTGAAGCCGTCAGGAAGCCGTTAACGCTCGGCGGCCACGAACTCAATATCACCACCAGCATAGGGATTGCCCTTTATCCCACTGATGGCAAAGACGGCGAGACCCTGTTGAAGAATGTCGACACTGCCATGTACCACGCCAAGGAACTGGGCAGAAATAACTACCAGTTCTTCACCCCTGCCCTTTATACCAAGACCGTTGAACAGCTTGAGATGGAAAGCAGTCTGCACCATGCGCTGGAACGCAAGGAGTTCGTGGTCTACTACCAGTCGCAGGTGGATATAAAGACTGGCCGAATCGTCAGTTCGGAGGCCCTGCTGCGCTGGCAGCGCCCCGGGCAGGGGCTGGTCAATCCGTCGGAGTTTATAAGCATGGCTGAGCGCACCGGTTTGATTGTACCTATTGGTGAGTGGGTGCTGCGCACTGCATGCGCAGAGAACAAGGCCCTGCAGGACACCGGCCTCCCGCCCCTGCAGGTGGCGGTAAACCTTTCGGCGCGTCAGTTCCAGCAGGAGAATCTGGTAGAAATGGTGGAACAGGCGCTGGAGGAGACCGGCCTCGATGCCCGTTTTCTGGTGCTGGAGGTTACCGAAAGCACGGCTATGCACAATGTAGAAAATACAGCTTATAAGATGGAGAGATTAAACGCCTTCGGAGTTCATTTTGTTATTGACGATTTGGGCACTGGTTATTCTTCCTTAAGCTATCTCAAGACGTTTCCGATCCACGCCCTCAAGATAGACAGGTCCTTTGTGCAGGATGTCGCGTCCGACTCAAACGATGCGGCGATTGTAACGGCTATTGTATCCATGGCGAAGGGACTGGGACTCAAGGTGGTTGCCGAAGGGGTGGAGACGGTGGCACAGTTGGAATTTTTGCGCTCGCTCGGATGCGACGAGGCGCAGGGCTATCTGTTCAGCAAACCGATGCCCGCTGAGGAATTTAAGAAAATGTTGGAGCGGGATAAACGCCTGCGGGTATGATTACAGTTTAGGGAAAGTTTTGACTCTTTGTAGGGGCTTGATAAATCAAGCCCGCTGATTCAGTATATGGATTGTCGGGCGCAATTTATTGCGCCCCTACCACGGAATGTAGTTGTAGCGTTGGAGCTTGCTCCAACGCTGGATATGGTAGTCATGCCAAAGGCAGACACACCGTTATTTGAGCGGGCTTGTTCCTACGGTTTGGTACAAATATTGACCTTGTTTGTGTAGAAGGGATTAAGATAATGTAGGGGCGTATTGCGATACGCCCCTACTACTAAAATAGACGAAAAACGCAGTGACGGGGGGTACCGAAGCTGCTCGAGACCTCTAAGAAAGTACCCTTTTATGGAGTCCAGCGACTGTGTGTCGCTGGGAAAAAACTCGCTGACACGGTCAGTGTCATGCCATAGGTCGTGCTAAAGGCTGATTCGCCTCAGGCGAACATGGCCTTGACCTGCCCCTGGTAGGGGATGACCCTTTAGGTTTGTCCGCAAGCGAACAGGCCAATTAAAAACCTGTTACTGTGCGAAGCATTGCATGTATATTTACGAGGCTTTTGCAGAAATCCACGAATATTATTATATGAGAGCTCTGAAAAACTCTACTTCTTTACAGGTTCCCTAAGATTCTCGTTTTTGTGGGAACGATAAAATGAAAAATTCATAATTCGTAGTAGCCGCAAGCTTTAGCTTGCGCACGCAGGCTTTAGTCTATACATACGCAGGTTAAAACCTGCGGCTACAAGAACGACGCCTAGAGCCTTTTTCAGAGGTCTCTATATGTAATTGCGAGTGAAGCGGAGCAATCTAATGTTCCGAAAATTCTTTGGTTGCCTTGCTCACTCGGAATGGCCGCTATGCGGAGTTCTGCGTGGTCTCACTGATTATACACGGAGATTCTGTCAGGACGTGGGGCTTGTGGTGGGAATGGCTCGCTTCAGTATCTTCCCCGTTGGGCCATGGGGGAGTTCCTTCCGGAACTCGAAGTATCTGGGTATCTTGTAATGGGGCAGCTTGTCGTGGCAGAAGACCTTCAGTTCGTCTTCCGTTACGTGCTCGTTGTCGTGCAACACGACGTATGCCTTGGGCACCTCACCGCGCAGTTTATCAGGCACACCAACAATCGCCACCTCAAACACCTTCGGGTGGTGGCTTAGAACGTCCTCAATCTCCACCGGTGAGACGTTCTCGCCGCTTATGATTATGATATCCTTCTTTCTGCCGGTTATTTTCAGGAAGCCCTCGTCGTCAAGCCTGCCTATATCGCCCGTCTTCAGCCAGCCGTCCGAGGTAATTGTCTCCCTTGTTAGTTTGGGCTGGTTGAGGTACCCCTTCATGACACTCGGTCCTTTTACCCATATCTCCCCGTCCCGGTTAACGGGCAGGGTGTAGCCGTTGTCGTCCACAATCTTGACCTTAAGACTGGGCAGGGGTTTGCCGGCAGTTCCGAATTTGTAGTCATCGAGACTGTTTACAGAGACAATGGGTGAACACTCCGTCAGGCCGTAGCCCTCGATAAGCGGCAGGTTGAAGGTTTCTCTAAAGGAATTTATTACGTCCATGGGTACGGGTTCGCCGCCGGTAACGGCAAGCCTCAGGCTGCTGGTATCGTGTTCTGACGAACGGGCAGACCTTAGCAACGCCCTGTACATTGACGCCACCGCCAGCATGAACGTGACACGGTCCTTTTCTATATGCTCCAGCACCTTGGGCCCCGAAAAGCGTGCCATGTAGATAATACTGGCGCCGATAAGTATGGGCAGTGCCAGGGTCACGGTGAATGCAAAGACGTGGAAGAGGGGCAAGGGGCTCAGCATTATATCTTCCGCACTAAAGCCGAAGGGGTCAATACAGCCTTCCAGGTTGCTGAGTATGTTTCTGTGGCTTAGTACAACACCCTTGGGGTTAGCACTGGTGCCGGAGGTGTAAAATATAACGGCGGTGTCCTCTATGTTTCCCGTCTGAGGTGTGACAGGGCCTGAGGGGTTTTTTGCGACCGGCTGCGTAGACTGCATTTTATCCAGATAGACGCAGTCCTTTACTATCGGGTCCAAAAGGTCTTTAAAATGGTTGATGGTAAGCACCGAATCAAGGGAGGCGTCCTTGATTATGTAGGCAATCTGCTGTGGAGATAAGAGAGGGTTAATGAAGACGGGGACCTGCCGGTTAAGGAGTAAGGCAAAATAGCTGGCCACGCACTCCTTTGAGTTTGGCAGGCATATGCCTATGTTCTTACCCGGACCGAATCTATTAAAAAGGCTGGCCAGCCTGCGTGAGGCTACCAAGAGGGCGCCGTAACTAACAGAGCCTCTTTCATCACTGATAGCGGTTTTATCGGAAAAATTCTCACAACCCTGAAGAAATTTCTCTGTAAGCGTCATCTGCCTCAGTTGTGCGAAGACTCTCCCACCTCTATGTTTCCAGCCTTATTCCGTTTCCTTCCCTCGGTCTCTTCGTCTCCCGCCTTGTAGGAACCGGAGTCGGTTGCCCATTGGTCTTCCCGTCCACTCGTCCGGCTATTCAGCTCGAATTCTTCCTCTTGTTGTTCCTTACATTTCAGACAGAGGGTGGCATACGGCAGGGCCTTCAGCCTGTCCTTGTGTATGGTGCCGCCGCAGTACCTGCAGCTCCCATAGCGACCCGATTCTATGCGGGCAAGGGCGGCGTCAATCTCCCTAAGCTCTCTAATTTCCGCCGCGGCAACCAATATCCCAAGCTGCTCCGTAGAGGCTATAGAGGCCGCATCTATGACGTCAGGGAGTCTGTAGCCACCAGCATCATTACATTCCTGAAGGTGACGTTCTACGACCTTAATGAGGCGGTCTCTCTTATTGGAAAGCCTCGTTTGAAGCCCTTTTAAGTCCCTTTTTTGAATCTTCTGCATTGCAGTACCTCCTTACCCTCAATAAATATTATATAATCAATTTTGCTTGTTTTGTAAAGAAATTTCTATGCACTCGTTATAAGGCCGGTGGTGGTTTATACGTCGTAATTTAAAGGGCATAAGGGAGGCCCAAACTCAAAAGATATTGACATCCGGCTGGAGCCAATTAGAATGAGGCTTGCGAGCAAAATGGCGGAAGTGGCGGAACTGGCAGACGCGCTAGCTTGAGGGGCTAGTGGCCGTAAGGTCGTGGGGGTTCAAATCCCCCCTTCCGCACCATGTTTTGAGGGCAGTCTCTATACAGCAATAATGACTTAACTCATATTAGACATACAATTTTTAACGAGTTAAGATCATCTCCTTTCTCTGTCCAATAATCGCCACGGCAGACCCGGCCCGTTACCTGCATCTTTGTACAGACCCAAAAACATGTCTAAAGACCGTATAGGAGCTGATTCTGGCTTTAATACATCTTCCCTACGAGTAAAACCAGTACAAAAACTAAGGCAAACAGAAGAAAACCAGTGCCAATACTGATGCCTATCTGCTTGAGTCTCTTCCTGTCCTTTTTTGCCCCGTGGACCTCCCCTCTTGGGGACACTGTCAAGGTCTTCATTTGCCACCCCGCCTTTCCTGGTGTTTTGTAACAAATATACCAATAAACCGTAAATGTGCATAATTACAGCAACATTTGTGCCGTGAATTGGGTATGAGATGCGTATTCTGGTGAGATTTTATATGTGTCTATCTTGTAAGTACTTAATTAATTGTTCCATCCGCTGAGTCTTTAGTACCCTATATCTTAACAGGTCATAAGCCCTACAAATTGTGTAGTATTGACTACAAACTGCGAGAATACTGCTGGGTGTCTTATATAGCTATACCGTTCGGTATAGATAGACTGGAGGCGTGCAATACGTCCACCTGAGGATTACTGTTTACATTCAATGCACGGTATATATAATTGGCGCTTTGATGTTAAGAAATACCTTGACCTGTTTCATTATCATGCAAGGACTCCTAGTACGATGTGGGAAGTGATTGGAATAATAGCGGCGGCGTGCTGCACCGGCGGGCTGATACCGCAAATCATCCGAGGCATCAGGACGAAGAGCCTCAACGACGTCTCACCATGGCTCTTAGGATTACTCCTCCTGGGAACTACGCTGTGGTTCTTATACGGACTCCATCTTGGAGACAAGATAATAATGGGCGCCAACGTCATGTCGTTCCTGATGGCCGCCATCATCCTTTACCTCCGGGTCAAATATCAGACGGTGAGGGAGAGGCAAATAAAGTCCATAAAAAGAGTCATAAAACGCCCGGGAGATTTGAATCAACAAGTAACGAATAGAGACCTCCGGTAACTCCGCATAATTGTCATTCTGAGGGAGCAAAGCGACCGAAGAATCCTGTAGGGGCGGGGTAACCCCGCCCCTACACCAACGTTGAACGTGGCAGTCCGCCTTAGGCGGACCACGCTACACGCTTAGAATAGTACAGGGTGTTAGAGCGGCTTCGCAGGGGTGTCGAACAGTAAAGGAAAACGCGAAACATATGAAAGATGACATCGAGAAGATTGTTGTAACAGAACAAGAGATAAGACAGAAGGTGCAGGAGATCTCCCAAAGGCTTGCCAAAGACTACAAGGATAAGGACCTTACACTTATCGGCATTCTGAACGGGAGCCTGGTCTTTTTGTCGGACCTCATACGGCTGCTTCCCTTTCCCATGCGGCTTGATACAATAGGGGCATCCACCTACGGCAATTCCACCTCCCCAAAGGCGGAGACTGTTCTACTAAACAGGCTCAAGACCAATATAGAAGGCAGAGACGTGCTGCTGGTGGACGACATTATAGACAGCGGCAAGACCCTGCGGAGGGTCGTAGAAGACATCAAGAGTTATAATCCATGCTCCCTTAAAACCTGTGTGCTGCTGAACAGACCCAGCCGCCGGAGCGAGAAGATAGAACCGGACTACTGCGGATTCGAGCTGGGCGACGATTTCGTGGTAGGCTACGGACTCGACTACAACAACGGCTACAGAAACCTCCCCTACATCGCCGTCCTTAAACCGGAGTGCTACACGAGAAGGTAATCACTTCTTGAGACCCCTGAAAAAGTGTACAGATTACCCCAATCTCTCCCCCTCGATGGGAGTGGGAAGGTAAATACGGGTAGACCTCCAGGTGGTAGGGCACAACATGTCGTGCCACTATGGCTTAAATTTGTTACCAAAATTGTGAAGAATTACACTGGCTGGCGGTACACTTTTAATGGATAAGAAGAACTACTGTAGCTGCTCGATTCGTCAAGCCTTCACAGCCCCATAAATGGGACAGCTACAAATTGAGATGTAACACCTGCAGAAGACCCTCTTTTTGTTCGTCCAATACTGGGATTGGACGCTACAGCGCTGTTCTTTCATTTGGAGTCCACTGACTGCGTCAGTGAATTTCCCCCAGCGACATAATCCGCTGGACTCCACAAAGAGATGCCTGTGCGGCGTGCGACACGAGGTCGCACGCTACACCCAATAGCCGCAATGAGCCCCTTGTAACTTTTTAAAACAGCTTCCAACTGTGGGTGGCTAGCGGAGCCTCATGTACCCTTCGTATATTTCGTATTCCCTGTCCGCCTCTTCCGTCATGCCCTTCAGCTTATACGTAAGGGCAAGACCCTGGTGTGCGTCCGGGTTGTGAGGGTCGAGTTTTACGGCCTCATTAAAGGCGGATAGGGCCTCATCCAACATGCCCGCAGAGTTATATAATGCGGCCAGTCCAAGATGGGCATCGGCAAGCTTGGGGTCTGCCTTTATCGCCGCTTCGTATTCAGAGATTGCGTCGTTGAATTTCTTTTCCTTTACGTACAGGTCTCCCAGCGCCGCGTGGGCGGCCGCCAGGCCGGGGTCTATTGCAAGCGCCTTCTGCTCCTCTTCTACGGCCTCCTTTGTCATGCCCTTCTTCCCATAGACCACACCCAGCCTTGCGTGCGCCAGGGCGTCTTGAGGGTTCATCTCAAGGAGCTTCGCACATTCCTCCTCCGCCTTTTTAAGGGTGTTTTGCGAGACATAGGCCTCCACCAACAGGTGTCGGGCGGGTACAAGGTTGGGCGTTATTGCAACGGCCTGCTCCAGTTCGGAAATAGCCTTAAAAAATATCTTTTTCTTGACGTAGAATCTCCCCAAGTTCCAGTGAGGTTCGGCCAGTTGCGGGTTAATGTTTATTGCGTGCATCGCCTCGGTTACGGCATCCTCTATCATTCCTCTCTTTTCCAGGGCAAGTGCAAGGTTGTTGTGAAACTCTGCGCTGTTGGGGGTTAGTTCTACCGCCTTACTCAGCTCTTT
>Ga0156080_109_pt5 | contig 19701 bp, 16 predicted proteins | sample RifCSPlowO2_02_FD_107733 | JGI IMG/M metagenome (GOLD analysis project Ga0156080, IMG submission 107733) | Planctomycetes bacterium RIFCSPLOWO2_02_FULL_50_16
ATTTTGCAGAGGTCTCTTGTCTGGAATCCTTGACTTTTACCTTCCTAAGGCATAAAATTTCTTCCACTTACCATGATGTTGCCCGCCAAAGTCAACAGCCGACAGAACGCCACCGCGAACGAATCGCTTATTTATTCGTAGGGGCTTGATTTATCGTAGGAACAGGGTTTATCCCTGTCCATGACTTACGCTACTATGACACAGTCTGTGAAGGGGAAATGTCACCTATTTTATGCACTGGGTAATAATTCCAGGTGAACTTACAGGGTCTGGCAACAGACCCATTTTAAAGCTGCAAACTAATACAAAGATGCTTTAGAGTACGCCATAAAGAAAATTGCGAACCTGAAAATTTAGCCCGTTTTCACGTAGGATTCAGGATGGAAAAAGATATAGTGCTTTTTTGGGGTGCAGGATTTTCTTGTGATGCTGGTCTGCCTACCATGAAAACCTTTGGTTCAGAATCACACAAGGATTATGAGGGGATTGAGAAACATCGGCTTCTGCAAAATCGAGAAGCCGCCCCTCATTTAAACAAAGCCGCAGAAACTTTCTACTGGTTTCAAGATGTTTGCCGCAGCTCTTTCATCATAAGGGGCAGTGCTTTGGATAATATAGAAGAGGTGTTCAGTGTAGCAGAAACAATTTTAATGTCGAGGATACCTACGATAAGTTGCTGTGGAGGAACAGAAACACCTCAGGAGTTGGTAAATCAAATTAAATTATGGCTGTGGAAAATATATCAACAATATCCAAGTCATAAACAGGAAAAGGAAAATAAAGAAACATGCTATGATAAATTATTTAAAAAAATTATAAAAGATTACGGGTTGGATAGTAAGTTAACCATTATCACAACCAATTATGATTTGGTATTTGAATATAATTGTTCGGAAAATGGTATTGAATGTTTTTATCCAATAGATGCAAAAAGCATAAGTATCGGGAAAGGTGATCCTTACGTATATTTTGGCAGTAATTCTAGCAGTAATTCTAAAAAGGTTCCAGTATGCAAATTACACGGAAGCATCAATTTCTTTCAAAATAAATCTTCTGATGATGTTATCTATATTGCAGATAGAAAAGCAGGTAAAAAGTACTGGATTCGCGAATATTTGCCTGCAGTTTTTGCCCTTGAAGCTATATGTGATATTAGAAAAAAGGATCCTGCATTATCTCCAGCAATTATCCCTCCTACTTACGCAAAACTTGAGCAATATAAATGGGTAAAAGACATGTGGAATGCCGCCTTTAATGCAGTAGTTAATGCTAAAAAAATAATTTTTATTGGGTATAGTATGCCACCAAGTGACGGTTTTATGAAATCTTTTTTCGCAGGAACATTTGCCTTAAGAAAAACATGCGAGAAACCTAAAATATTCGTTGTTGACAAAAGCGAGGAAACTATCAAAAGATATCGAAGTGTTTTTGATGTGCTTTTATGCAATTCTAATACAATGACATTGCAAGAAAGTATAGACAGTGGGCAACTGATAGACTTTCTAACAAGTTAAATCTTCTATTTCGGCTCATTTGTAGTGGATAGTACTTAATCTGACACACCGGCTCCTACTGTCTGTCCCAGCCCACCCCAAACCTGACGGATTGGGTTGTTGTGTAGAGTCCCTTCGGCAGGCTCAGGACAAGTTCCTCCACTCCGCCTAGGGCGGATGGGCGAGCCCTCAGAATGGCATCAATTGCACAGATTTTTAACGACCTCTAACAATAAAAAGGGCCGCTTTGATGATATCAGCAAAGCGGCCTCTTCGTTAGAATCTAAATCTAGAAAGAATCTTACTTCACGGCACCCTCAACCGCTGCGGCGCCTTCCTCCTCTTCCTCCTTGAGTTCCGTCACCATCGTCTCGGTGGTAAGCATGAGACCGGCGATCGAGGCGGCATTCTGAAGTGCGATGCGGGTGACCTTGGTGGGGTCTATAATGCCCTCGCTGAGCATATCTACGTAACGGCGGGTATTTGCATCAAAACCCATGTTCGCCTTCATGCCTTTTACCGTCTCCACAACCACAGGCCCGTTCTCACCGGTGTTTTCGGCTATCTGGCGCATGGGTGCCTCAAGGGCCTTGGTCACTATATCGAGCCCCATCTTTTCATCACCCTTAAATTTCTTTCTGGCTTCTTCGAGCACGGGAATGATCCGCACATACGCAACACCGCCGCCGGGTACTATCCCCTCCGCAACGGCAGCCCTGGTGGCGTGGAGTGCATCCTCTACACGGGCCTTTTTCTCGTTCATCTCCGCCTCTGTTGCAGCGCCCACCTTTATGACTGCCACTCCGCCGGCCAGCTTGGCCAGCCTCTCTTGCAACTTTTCCTTATCATAGTCCGACGTGGAGGCCTCTATCTGATTCTTTATCTGGGCAATCCTTGACTGTATGTCTGTCTTTTTACCGTAACCGCCAATGATGGTGATATTGTCTTTGTCCACCGTAACCCTTTTTGCACGGCCCAGGTCCGCAATGTCCAAGTCCTCGAGTTTCTCGCCCAGGTCCTCGGTAATGGCCCTTCCCTTGGTCAGTATGCTTATGTCCTCCAGCATGGCCTTACGCCTGTCGCCAAAACCCGGCGCCTTTATCGCACAGCAGGAGATGACGCCCCTCAGACGATTCACCACCAACGTGGCCAGCGCCTCACCTTCCACGTCCTCGGCGATTATAAGCAGAGGCAGGCCGCTGCTCGAGACCTTTTCAAGGATGGGAACAATGTCTTTAATGGCAGATATCTTCTTCTCGTGGATGAGTATGTACGGTTCCTCAAATTCTACCAACATCTTTTGGGCATTGGTTACAAAGTAAGGGGATATATAACCGCGGTCGAACTGCATCCCCTCTACCACATCGAGTCGGGTCTCCATGCCCTTGGCTTCCTCAACGGTAATAACTCCATCCTTCCCAACCTTCTCCATAGCGTCGGCCAGCAGATTGCCGATGGAGGAATCATTGTTGGCAGATATGGTGCCTGTCTGGGCTATCTCTGCGCGGCCCTTCACGGGCTTAGTGAGCTTCTTCAGCTCCTCCACCACTATCTCTACCGCCTTATCAATACCCCGCTTGACGGCAATGGGGCTGGCGCCTGCGGTAATACACTTAATGCCCTCCCGGTAGATAGCTTCCGCCAGTACCGTTGCCGTAGTAGTTCCGTCCCCGGCGGCATCACTGGTCTTGGAAGCCACCTCAGTGGCGAGCTTTGCGCCCATGTTCTCAAACGGGTCTTTTAGTTCCACCTCTTTAGCTGCGGTAACACCATCTTTTGTAACGGATGGTGGACCAAAGCTTTTTTCCAACACCACATTACGGCCGGTGGGACCCATAGTCACCCTAACGACGTCGGCCAGTTGTTTTACTCCCTGGAGCAACTTCCTCCTGGCATCCATGTCGTAAAGTAGCTGTTTAGCTGCCACCTGATTCCCTCCCTCTTTCTATAAATAAACTCTGGTAGCCAAGCATCGGTACCAACTCTTATTATCCCTCTATCTTGGCTAGGATGTCTGATTCTTTCATAATGAGGTATTCTTTGCCGTCAACAGTCACTTCCGCACCTGCATACTTGCTGAAAAACACCTTATCCCCTTTCTTTACGCTGAGGGGAATCTTCTTGCCGTCATCCGATAGTCTTCCGTCTCCTACGGCAATGACCTTCCCCTTGGAAGGCTTCTCTTTTGCAGTATCCGGCAAAAGTATACCGCCAGCCGTTTTTTCCTCTGCCTCTAACCTTTCTATAACTACACGGTCATCTAAGGGTCTAATGGACATGCTCCCTCCTCCTTATCACTTACGGACAACTTTACCATTTACATACCGTGGGCTCTGTGTGCAGGGGCCTTGCCACCCTCTTTTTTCTTCGGCACATCGCTGACCAGGCAGTCCACCATCAGAAGTGTTCCAGCGATACTGGCGGCATTCTGCAAAGCACTGCGGGTTACCTTAGTAGGGTCTACGATACCGGCTTCTATCATGTTGGTGAAATCCAGCCGTTCTGCGTCAAAACCGTAGGCCTGGTCCTTAGATTCCAGAATCTTTTTAACTACGACTGAACCCTCCGTCCCGGCATTTTCGGCTATTTGTGCGACAGGCACGGAAAGTGCGCGTCTTATGATATCGCTGCCGACGGCCTCGTCCCCCTTAAGGCCGAGCCCACCTTCCAAGACCTTCGACGCCCTCAAAAGGGCCACACCGCCGCCCGGCAACACGCCCTCCTCTATGGCGGCCCTGGTGGCGTGAAGGGCATCCTCTATAAGCGCCTTTTTCTGTTTAATCTCGGTCTCTGTGGCGGCACCAACATTTATTTGGGCGACTCCACCTGCCAGCTTTGCCAGGCGCTCTTGAAGTTTTTCTCTGTCATAATCGCTGGTGGTAGTCCCTATTTCCGAACGTATCTGGTTTATACGCCCGGTGATGTCCTTGTGAGAACCCGCACCACTAATAATGGTGGTATGCTCTGAGTCAACGGTAACTTTCTTGGCACGCCCCAACTGATCCAGCTCTACAGCCTCCAGCTGTATGCCCAAGTCTTTAAAGACGGCATTACCGCCCGTTAACACGGCGATGTCTTCGAGCATGGCCTTTCTGCGGTCCCCGTAGCCGGGCGTCTTGACCGCACAGCAGGAAAGCGTCCCTCGAATTTTATTCACTACCAGAGTGGCTAACGCCTCACCTTCCACGTCCTCGGCTATTATCAAAATGGGTCTGCCGCTCTTGGCTATCTTCTCCAGGAGAGGCACCAACCCCTTTATCCCGGAAATCTTGTCTTCATATATAAGTATATAAGGGTTCTCAAGCTCCACACGCATATTGTCCGGGTCGGTTACAAAGTAGGGAGAATGGTATCCACGGTCAAACTGCATACCTTCAACGACCTCAACCTCTGTCACCGGACGCTTACCCTCTTCAACCGTAATGACCCCGTCCTTACCGACCTTGTCCATTGCATTAGCTATCATCTTGCCAATCTCCGGGTCATTATTGGCAGCGATAGCGCCTATGTTGGCTATCTCCGATTGTTCTTTTATTTTCTTGCTCGTATTTTTTAGGTGTTCAACCACCTTGTCCACTGCTTTTTTCATGCCGCGGTTTAATAACAGCGGTGCCGCGCCGGCAACCACGTTTTTCAGACCTTCTTTGAAAATAGCCTCCGCCAGTACGGTTGCTGTGGTTGTGCCGTCTCCAGCCACCTCGCTCGTCTTCGAGGCTACCTCTCGGACAAGCCGGGCGCCCATGTTTTCGTACGGATCGCTCAGCTCTATCTCTTCGGCTACCGTTACACCGTCTTTTGTAACGTTTGGGCTGCCGTATCCCTTGTCCAGTATCGCATTCCTGCCCCTTGGTCCTAGAGTAGACTTAACGGCACGTGAAAGTTTTACGACACCCCTTAAAAGAGCTTCTCTGGCGTCCTCTCTAAAGGCAAGCTGCTTGGCTGCCATTCCAATCCCTCCCAAAATTAAACCTGTACCAGAAATTGTTATCAGGTGTACTATTTCGCAAACCTTGTGCCAATGCCAATCACCAGCCACATTGTGCGTAATGTGCTATAAACACATGACTTAAGGCTTGCCGTCTTGCTGCCGCCCTAACCTATCCTCATAAATCGCTCCTGTCAATCTGGCAGGGCTTGAAAGGGATGCACGGAAAGGTTAATATTATGCGTTTATCCATGGAGACAGAAAACAGCTACATATCCATTCGGGGTGCAAGGGTACACAATCTTAAGAATGTCGATATAGACATACCCAGGGACAGGCTGATTGTGATTACCGGTGTAAGCGGTTCCGGTAAGTCATCCCTCGCCTTCGACACCATATTCGCCGAGGGCCAGAGGCGCTACATAGAATCCCTGTCTACCTACGCCCGGCAGTTCTTGGAACAGCTTGAGAAGCCGGACGTAGATCTCATTGAAGGACTGCCGCCCACTGTGGCTATAGAACAGCGGACGATAGCCACTAATCCCCGCTCCACAGTGGCCACAACGAGTGAGATATACGATTACCTTCGCCTACTCTACGCCCGCATAGGCACTCCACACTGTCACAAGTGTGAGCAAGAGGTCAGCCGTCAAAGCGTGGACGAAATAGTTGATAAGGTGATGCAGATACCGCTGGGTACCAGGATAATGCTGCTGGCCCCGATAATAAAGGGCAAGAAGGGTGAGCACAGGGAGGTCTTAGAGGCCGTTAGGAAGGACGGCTTTGTAAGGGCACGGATAGACGGCGTGCTGCTGGACATAACCCAGCCGATAAAACTGAGCCGCTACAAGACCCACGACATAGAAGCGCTTGTAGACCGCTTGGTTATAAAGGAAGACATTGGCGCCAGGCTATACGATTCTATCCAGACCTGCCTCGAGGTGGGGGAGGGGATGATGGTCCTGTCACAGGAAAAAATGCGTGCGTGGCACGACGCACTCTTCAGCCAGCGTTACGCCTGCAAGCAGTGCGGTGTGAGCCTTGAAGAGCTGGCTCCCAGGCTCTTCTCCTTCAACAGCCCATACGGCGCATGCCCCGCCTGCGAGGGGCTCGGCTCACGGATGGAGTTCGATCCCGAACTCATTATACCGGATAAAGCCCTCAGCCTAAGGCGAGGGGCCGTTCGGGTCTGGGAGGAAGACAGTTCAAGAATAAACCGCCGTTATGCAAGCCTTCTGAAGGATTTTTCCGAGAAGTTTCCCGCACAACTTGACGTCCCCTTCAAAAAGCTGCCCAAAGGAACAAGAGAAGCCCTTCTCTACGGTACAAACGGGGCAACAAAAAAAGATTTCGAAGGTATCATACCTACCCTTAGGGACCTGTACGACAAAACGGAACGCAAGGGCATCCGGAGATACCTTGAGTCTTACATGTCGGAACGCCCATGCGAGGCCTGTAACGGCGCAAGACTCAGGCCCGAGGCGCTGGCCGTAAGAGTAGGGAAAAAGACAATCAGCGAACTTACTTCGATGCACGTTGAAAGGGCCATAAAATTTTTCCGGGGTCTGTCCTTCACCGGGGAAAAGGAACTAATCGCCAGAGAAATATTGAAAGAGGTCATCGGCCGGCTGCAGTTCCTACTAAATCTTGGTCTGGGATATCTGGCTCTGGACCGCACCAGCACCACCCTCTCCGGCGGAGAGTCCCAGCGGCTGAGGCTTGCCTCCCAGGTTGGCTCGGGGCTCGTGGGCGTCTGCTACGTACTGGATGAGCCCACCATGGGTCTTCATGCAAGAGACGGTGAAATGCTCATACAAACACTCAAATCACTGCGGGATCAAGGGAATACGGTAATCGTGGTTGAACACGATGAAGAGACGATAAGAAATGCGGATGAAATAATAGACCTGGGGCCGGGCGCGGGGGAGAACGGCGGTAGAATAGTATCACACGGGACGCTGGCGAACGTCCTGGAGGGAACCGGTTCCCTCACGGCAAGTTATCTCAGACGAGAGCTGGAGATAAACCTGCCCACCAGGCGCAGGAAGATGGATCCAAGACATACAATCGTAATAAAGAACGGCAGAGAAAATAACCTAAAGTCAATAGATGCAGAGTTTCCCCTCGGCGTATTTTGCTGTGTGACCGGGGTGTCCGGGTCGGGCAAGAGCACCCTCGTCGACCAAATACTGCACAGGGCACTGAGCAGGGCAATCTACGGAAGCAAGCTCAAACCCGGCGCCCACGACTGCATTATCGGAATCGAAAAGATAGATAAGGTAATTGAGATAGACCAGTCGCCCATTGGCCGCACGCCGCGCTCGAATCCAGCCACGTATACCAAGGTCTTTACTCATGTAAGACAGGTCTTTGCGCAGACCAAAGAGGCCAGGCTGAGGGGTTACGGCCCCGGGCGCTTCAGCTTTAACGTCAAGACCGGCAGGTGCCTGGACTGTCAAGGACAGGGCACAAAGAAGCTGGAGATGCACTTCTTGCCCGACACCTATGCCACCTGCGACCAATGCAAGGGAAAGAGATACAACAAAGAAACTCTGGAGATACTCTACAAGGACAAGACCATCGCCGATGTACTTGCCATGACGGTGGACGAGGCCCACAAGTTCTTTAGAAACATCCCGAACGTAGAACGCACACTAAGGACACTGAGGGACGTTGGTCTGGGGTACATGACCCTAGGTCAGCCCTCCAACACACTCTCAGGGGGGGAGGCACAGAGGGTGAAACTGTCCACTGAACTGGCCAAATACCCCACGGGGAAGACCCTCTACATACTTGACGAGCCTACCGTGGGTCTCCATTTCGCCGACATACAGAATTTACTGAAGATATTAAACCGTCTGGTAGACATGGGCAACACCGTGATAGTCATCGAACACCATCTGGACGTGATAAAGCAGGCCGACTATATTATGGACCTTGGCCCGGAGGGTGGAGACGCCGGCGGAGAGCTGGTGGTGGCGGGGACGCCCGAACAGGTGGCAAAGAACAAGAGGTCACACACCGGCCGCGCCCTGAAGAAACATCTTGCTTAGATACGCGGACCATGTTACACACAACATTCGTGTTTCAGTATATTTATTTTTACAGGACTATCCGGCATCTTATACAAACATGCCTACTTATATCTCAATATAGAACCGGGGCTCTGTCCCCGGTCAAACCGGGCAGCGCTAAAACATGGGTGACGGAGCACCCAGGCTATATCTTTTTAGAAAACCTATTCTATACCGTTTTGGAGCGCATGTGTCATGTTGTTTTGAAACACCGATGCACTATCATTAATCATTCTTCGGGGCAGAAACTACAGTTATTATTTACCAGCTAAGGAGGCAAGATGAACTTCGACCTGAGTCAGGGCCTACGAGCCGTCTCTATGCAGATTACGGAAGGTTGCAGGCAGATATACTCTTGTCTTGATTATAGGGCGGCAAGGGGAGAGCTCAGGGACTATATAACAAGAGAATTCCTCAGGAGATACGTGCCCGAGATATATGGCATAGAAAGGGGTTATATAATAACATCTGAGGGGCATTCAAGTTATGAACAAGACATTATCGTCTACGACAAGACCAAGACACCTTTGTTATTCCAGCACGGCAACTCCCAGGTCCTACCGGTTGAAGGTGTGCACATCACCACCGGGGTACAAGCCACACTAACATTTGAGGACCTTGAAAGGAGCATCGCGGATATTGAAAAGATAAAGAAATTGAAAAAATCCGCGTATCTTAAACCCCCTACGCCGGTCTACAGGATACGGGAGTTCAGCGAGTTGAAGGACTATTTTAACGTCGTATCTTACGTCCTCGTTTACGACACACCTCACACGCTCAAAGAATTGACCGAGAAATTGATGGAACTGAATCAGAGACTAGGCATATCACCAAAACACCAGATTGACAGCATCTTCGTCCTCAAAAAGGGGGTGATCTTCAATTACAGGGAGGTAGAGCTCGGCGGGAAGATGCAATTTATGGTACTGGAGGATACACATCGGGCCTACGTTGATACTGAAGATGCCCTACAGTTATTTTATCTCTCCATAATGAGCCGCCTGGGGAGGGTCTGGATGCACGGGATTGATTTGCGGGAATATATAAAGGTGCAACTTGAGCCTCGCGTACTGAAGTATCTTGAGAAAAACGCGGAAAGGACCTTAGGAGGGACCCCCGGAAAAGCCGATTAGCGCCCTTGATTCTTCCCCCTCTCCCTTACTGGAAGGGGGAGGACTTACGGGGTGCCGCAGGGCTTAAGCCCTGCGGTCCTCACGTAAGCCCCGTAAATGGGGCAACTACAGAATGTCATGTCTCGGCGCACTATATGCTATTTCCTCCCTTGAGGGGAGATACCTCACAATACTACTCCTTAGCCTTAAATAACAGCCAGTTCTTGTCGCCCGGTATCTTGCCGCCCTTAATCTTCAACAGATAGTAGGTGCCGTTGAGCCTCTTACCGAGGAGGATGAATTTCAGCTCTTTATCGTCCTTCTCCTCCACAAGCTCGAAACCACCCGTATCCCAAATATCCACCGTACCGGCCCCGTAATTCCCCTCGGGGATAATGCCCTTAAAATCTATGTAATCAACGGGATGGTCTTCTGTCTGGACGGCCAGGCGTCTGATGCCCGGCTTTTCAGGTGGGCCTTTGGGGACTGCCCAGCTCCTAAGAACCCCTCCTACCTCCAGTCTCAGGTCCCAGTGCAGCCGCCTTGCGTGGTGTTCGTGTACGACAAATCTTTTCCTATCGGTTTTTCCGGGCCTTCCCTCGGGCTCTGGCGTCCGAGAAAAATCTCGCCGCCTTTTATAACTCTTTAAGGAATCTTCACTATCCTTCACCACCGCATCCTACCCACACCCTAAGACGCTGAGGTCGGCATAATCCTTCAGACACATTTCATCCCATGGCCTCGATCATCCAGGGTATCTCTTCGTCTCCGAACCTGATGGAGGTGTCTTCGACAAGCGTTTCGTACTCACCGCGGAAAAAATCTTCGTGGCTTTTCTCCATCTGCGCCAGCTTCTTAAAGACATTTTTGGAATCAGGGTCCCCGGCCTTCTCTCCCGCCTCCGTGTAGAACTGGAAGGCCTTCTGCTCCGCTTCACATATAATCTTTACCACATCCTTAATGGTCGCATTTTTGGGAGGCGTGGCTATCAGTTTCTTTGCCTCCTTTTTTCTGGACTCCGGTATGACAGGTTCGTTACCGGTCAGACGCTTGTACCAGTTACACAAGATCTTCCTATGTTCCTCCTCGGTGTCGGACATAATATTCAATTTGAGGTTGGCGCCCTTATCGGGCAATTGCGACGCGATAGAACGATAGAAATCCCTGGCCTTTATTTCCTGAAGGATGGCCAACTCTATTATGCCCAGGACCTCTTTACTGGCCTTCATAAAGGACCTCCTTGGGCTAGCTCTTTTTCGCCAACCCGGAAAACCCCCTTTTTAACTCCTTAACAAAAATCGTCCGCAGGGCCTTATCCGCCCCTTGTCCCTTAACCGTCTTCCAGGTACTGGGGCAATTTTTATAATCAACCCCGACAATGGAATGTATCAGGCGGTCTACTTCTCTCTTGTTATCGGCCGGCACTTCTATACCCGCCTCTTTCAGGATGTCTGACATATGTCTGAAATAGCAGGACATGTCTCTCTTTCTTACACAAACTCAGCGAACTATATTAATCTCCAAGAAGCGATTCCAGCTCAGCGATATGACCCTCTTCATCGGCCAGAATACCTTCCAGTATATTCCGGCTGGTGACATCCCCCTCCTTGTCAAGCTCCTTGATCCACTTCCTAAAATCCTCAGCGGCGTTGTATTCGACCTGCAGGTTTGCCTTTATCATATCTATACTCTTTTCAGGTACCTCTATACGGTCTGGCTTGGTGGTGGGCATACCACCCAGCGCAACAATCCTCTCCCCCAGTTTATAGGCGTGGTCCATTTCGGTAAAACTCAGCTTCTTGAAAAGCTCTTTGACGGACTGGGCGTTGGCACCCTTATATAGATAGTGGTGCTGAATATATTGAAGGAGGGCTGTTATCTCCTCGGTAAGGGCCTTGTTAAGTATCTCTACAATCTTCTTATTGTTCATCTGCTCCGCTCTCCCATCTTAAAAGACGTTTTCGTTCCCACTTTCCCCACGAGTAATGCTCTCTAACCTTGTCAGAAGAGAACGCCAAACCCCGGGCCTCCATCAGGCGACTATATAAAACAAAATATCTCTGCTTGCAGAGGATTGCAACCCATTTACCGAACCTCGCAAAGGTAATTACCTGGAGGCCCGGCTTTCGATTGACAGGGCACATCACTAACCTGGGATGCCGAGCTAGTCCCCAAGAAGGGCCTCTAGGCCTGCAACATGCCCCTCTTCATCCGCTAATATCCCTTCCAGTATATTCCGGCTGGTGACGTCCCCCTCCTTGTCAACCACCTTTATCCACTCCCGATAAGCCACGACGGCATCTCTCTCATCCTGCAGGTCCACGTTTATCATCTCGATGCTCTTTTTGGGCACCTTGGGGGCGTTGGGCTTAGTGGTAGGCATCCCACCCAATGCAGCGATCCTCTCTCCCAGTTTATAGGCGTGGTCCATTTCGGTGAAGCTCAGCTTCTTGAAAAGCTCTTTGACGGACTGGGCGTTGGCACCCTTATATAGATAGTGGTGCTGAATATATTGAAGGAGGGCTGTTATCTCCTCGGTAAGGGCCTTGTTAAGTATCTCTACAATCTTCTTATTGTTCATGTTGCTTGCTCTCCCCTCTTGAAAAGAATCCTTACCTTCTTCCCGTAATACAACCTCATCACTGGAAGAAAGTGGTAATGTTACTTAGATGGCAGAAATGCGATAATCCGCCGTGTCTTTAAAAGAAGACAAAATTATATCTCTACGAGCAAACCATTACAAGCCGTTTCACCTTTGGGATTTTAAATCGGATAAGGTCTGTGCCACATCAGATTGGAAAGGGCCGTTCTAAGCGCAGCATAACCATCACCCGGTTCGGTGAAGGGGAAATCGCATGATATGCCGGCCTTTACAAAGCGTTTCGCTCACGGCCCTGCCAGAGCAACTGTGGTGAGAATATCCAGTGCTCAAGACATCTCTCACCTCCAGTGACAAGGCTAATTTGCAACTTGACTTAGTAATAGGTAAGGGTAATAATATTTACGAGTTGCCCATGCCCTCTATGTTCCTAAGGGTAGGAAAGGAACAAGGTTATGAAGGAAAAGAAGGTCTCCCGTCAAAAATCCCACTTGCCAAAGCGAAAGACTCCGGTAGCGATAAGATTCAGGCTGATGTGGATAATCCCATCGGTATTTGCACTCTTTACCATGGCGTCCGGCTTTTTCGCCCTGAGTTTCGGCAAGTACTTCTTTCTCCCGCCGAGAAGCTCTGTATACGGGGAGAGTGTGGGGGCGCTGTGGATAATATTGGGGGTATCTCTATTAGCGGCCCTTGCCGCATTCTCAGGGGCAATGATAGCTCACGCCATAACCAAACCGCTGAAGAAGCTGAGTGAAAGGGCCGAAATGCTTGCCCCAGGCAAGATAATAAGGGCCCCGGACGAGTTGTCGCTCTTAAACTCAACCCTGGAAGAGGTGTTCTCATCTTTGGACCGCTACATGAAGGAAGATAAATTACTTGAGGTACTGCCGGAGGGGACAATAACACTCAACAAGGATGGAAAGGGCACTCATCTAAATAGATTGGCAGAAAAGGTGTTGGATATAAAATCCAGCCGGGCGGAGGGCGCACATTTTCGCACCGTATTTCGTGAATCGCCTGGAAACAAGATATTCCTAAACCTTATAGAGAACACCCTTAAGGAAAACAGCACACACGTCTTTGAAGGCATCGAGATTCCCAAGAAAAAGGGTTCCGTAAGACTAAAGGGTAAAATTACCCCAAAGGCGGACGACAAGGGCAGACCTGTAGGACTCATCATCACCCTCCAGGACCCATCTGAAGTAGAATACCTGCGGAATTGGATAAAACAGGCTGACCAGATGGCAGGACTCGGCACAATGGCCGCGGGTTTTGCCCACGAGATACGAAACCCACTGGCGTCTATCCGCGGCCTGATGGAGCTTATCAGAGAAGACCTGGCGGAGACGGACCTCAAGAGGAAATACGCAGATAACATTATCAAAGAAGTGGATCGCGTAAATAATCTTGTAGAAGAGGTGCTGGACTTTGCCCAGACGGAACCAACTGCACCCGAGCCGATGGACGTAAACGACATCCTCAGACAGGCCATAAACATGAGTAAATACCGTATGCCGGGGAAAAAGGTAACCATTCTAGAAGATTTGACCAAAGACCTGCCGCTTATTCTTGCAAGACCGGCGAAGCTGACCCAGGCCTTCGAGAACTTCCTTGTTAATGCAATTGAAGCAACACCAGATGGTGGAAACGTTCGGGTAACCAGTACCCTGGAGAATGGTAACCAACGTCCCGCCACAAATGCCGCGCGGCCAACAAGACTTGTAATTCGTTTCTTCAATACCGGTTCGTTTATACCACCGGAAGACATAGAAAAGATATTTCTGCCGTTCTTTACCACCAAGCCAGAGGGTACGGGCCTTGGGCTGCCCATAACCCACCGCATCATATCCTCACACGGCGGTAAGGTAAGGGTGGAGAGCCACAAAGACACGGGCACAACTTTTGAGGTCGAATTACCCACTTTCACATAGGCCATTATCAAGATATGACAGACAAGATACTTGTAGTTGACGACGATCAGGGGATACAGTTCTTCCTTGGAGAGGCCCTGACCAAAAAGGGCTATCAGGTTGACTCCGCCACAAGCGCAGAGGCGGCCATATCAAAGATAAAACAGGACGCATTCAGCCTCATTTTACTCGATGTAAGGCTTCCGGGAATGAGCGGTATAGACGCTATTAGAAAAATCCACGAGCTGGAACCCCGCGCACCCATAATTGTTATGACCGCCTACGGGAGCAAAGACCTAGCCGTAAGGGCGGTGCAGGAAGGCGCTTACGACTTCTTAACAAAGCCAATCAAACTGGACGAATTCATCATAATTCTTAAAAGGGCCTTAGAAAAGAGGAGACTCCTGATCGAAGTCTCCCGCCTGGAAGATAAGATAAAGAAAAAGTACAAATTTGAAAACATCGTTGGCTCCAGCGGCTGCATGCAAGAGGTCTTTGCCATGGTGGACAAGGTTGCCGAAACCGACTCGTCCGTCATCATATACGGGGAGAGCGGTACAGGGAAGGAGCTTATAGCGCAGGCCCTCCACGCCCACAGCGGGAGGCGTGAGAAGTCGTTTGTGAAACTCAACTGTGTGGCCATACCCGAGGGTCTCCTCGAAAGCGAACTATTCGGACACGAAAAGGGCTCCTTCACCGGTGCGGTATCTCAAAAAATAGGAAAGTTCGAGTTGGCCAACGGCGGCACCATATTCCTGGACGAAATAGGCGACATGACCCTTGCCACCCAGGCAAAGATACTGCGTGTACTGCAAGAAAGGGAGTTTGAGCGGGTTGGAGGAACGAAGACCGTGCGGGTAGACGTAAGGATAATTACCGCCACAAACAAGGACCTGCAAAAGGCAGTAGAGGAGGAAAAATTTCGAGAGGACCTATACTTTAGACTAAACGTAGTGCCTATCTATCTCCCTCCGCTAAGGGAGAGAAAGGAGGACATACCCCCTCTGGTGGAGCATTTCCTAAAAGAAGCCCGCGAAAGGGTAAAGAAACACATGCGCAGTGTGTCCAGCGACGCATTAGACATGCTTATAGAATATAATTGGCCGGGAAACGTAAGGGAATTGGAGAACTGCATCGAGCGGGCCGCCGTAATAGCCAGCGGGGACTTAATTACCAAGGAGTGTCTACCCATTTACATAACCTCCAGCAGCGAAAAGCCCGAGTTTGTAAGTAAAGGATCGTTAGACGAAGCCCTTGCCTCCGAGGAGAAGAAACTAATCCTTGACGCCCTCAGACAGACCGGAGGCGTTCAGGCCAAGGCCGCCAAGCTCTTGGGCATCACCGAAAGAAGCCTATGGCACAGAATAAAAAAAGGTGATTGTACCATGACAACAAGTAGCATGGTAAAAACTTATATTCCATCTAAATATGCCTATGAGAATCTCTTAGAGAAGGACACAGCAGGCAAGATTTTATTCTTGCTTGACAAGTTAAGGTGTGTATGTATATACTCCTGACATTGTATATCATATACCATATTGGTATCACAGACCGAGGGTGTGATATTAAGCGGGAATTACCAAAAATCCATCCATATTATTTAGCATTCGCTCCAGCAAATATAACACAGATTGCGATTAGCTTTGGCAAATGCTCATACATTCAAAATCAGATGGCCTCTTGATGATAGTGAAATAGAAATACGAATAGAGCCTAATTATTGGGAGTGGCTTGTAAAGCACTGGCCACATAGTTTTAGGAATCTTCAAACAGCATATGAAGTATTACGAAACCCCAATCGGATATTTTCTGGCCTCAATAGACCTTTCAGCAATAGTAGTAATATGTTGTGTTTTGCAGGCAAACCTAAATACTGGTTTGTAGGAGAGAGTAATAGTAATGTTCCGTTCCCTCCGGGCTTTGTTTATTTGGTATTTTTAAATGAGAGAAAGAGCTTATATGAGTTTCGTCCAGAGAAAGCTGATATAGAAGATTCATTGAGTCCAGAAGATTTTAAAAACCGTTTCGGAGAATTGATATGGAAGAAACCTTCATAACACATTTAAGGCAGGAGTTACAAAGAAGTGATTATGGCTCTAAGCATGGCGACATCCAAATTTGGTATAACGAGGCGGGAGACTGTATTCAATTTAAGACTACAGATCACATCGCCACAAGGGGGAAAAGAATTGACGAGTATTTGACATTATATGTCGCAATAGAAGATGAAAAACCGATTGGTTTTCAATTAAAAGATGTACATGCGTTAATTAAGGAGTATGGTACTGCCGGTATGGTGGAAGTAGAAGCGGGTTATATTTCTGCGGATAAGCGTTTAGTTTCAATTACTGCTACTACCTTAATATTAATAGCTTTTAACAAAAGAACTGATTCCAAAAACCGAATCCACGGCTATGAACGTGCACTTAGAACTGTACCAAGAGAATTGGACAGTTTGAAGATTCCAGTAACTTAAGGTATCTTAAGGTATATAGATTCTTAATTATCGGCTTCGAAGCTTATAGAAAACTATGGATAAGAGTTATACTGATAAGAAACGCTTTACTGATTTGTTACACCGTGCTATACAACCAATCGCTCCAAAAGTAGATGAAAAACAGGAACGGAAGAAGCACGGTGATTATAACGGTAAGCAAACTCATCAACGTAAGTCTGCAAATACTTCGGACTCACCGAATGATAAGTCCCATCAATAGACCGCTTCATTTGTGACCAAAAGCCCTCGATTGTATTTGTGTGAATATCTCCCCGTACATATTCTTTTGCACTATGATTTATTACTCCATGCTTGAATCCGTGCTCCTTTACCCTGCTATAGGTTGAGAAATCATCTGTCATAATGTGAGTACCGACTTGCACGTTCCTACGCATGATAGGTATTACGATTGATGATTTCATATTCCTTACCGCTTGCGCCTTTATTCCACCCTTACGTTCAGCCATACCAATAACAGGTGTCTTTCCTTCTGCACCACGCCCACGTGTTCCCCTTCGTTTTCCGCCCACATAAGTTTCATCTACTTCAACTGTACCACCAAGCATAGGATTATCTTGTGTCATAAGACTGCGTATTTGCTTCTGTATTCTCCACGCAGTTTTGTAAGTAACTCCAAGATGCCGTTCAATCTCTTTAGCAGATACACCGTTTTTAGACTGGCTCATAAGGAAGATAGCGAAGAACCAGTCCGTTAATTTAGTGGAGGACTTATGGAATATCGTATTAGCAAGAGGGTGTATCTGGTGACCGCACCACGCACAAGCGTAGCATTTGCGGTCTGATACACGGTAGAAACCTGTCTTACCGCACTTAGGGCAGACGGAGTCCTTCCCGTAACGTTGCCCGAAAATGTAATCTAAACAAACATCGTCATTTGGAAAATCCCGCTTGAAATCTTTAATTGTGTATTTCATAATGACAAAAGTATATCACAAGACTTACTTGTTGTCAAGGGATAATTACCTAAAAAAATATAATATAAAGATACCGGGACACGAGAAATAGAAAGAACCCGATGGAGGTTTCCTGTGGTGAATGTCTTTCCTTTCGGTTATAATATTTTTGGGCTTATATGTCTCCTTAAGATGCGGTGATTAGATACCTTCGGTTCTTACAATTCGATCTGTCATGTGTCTCTGAAGTAACAAAAAACCTTAAGCTTTTTATAGGAAGTTTTTAATGAAAACCCCGTGTTGCCATTTTGAGCGAAGCGAAGAATCACAGTAGGGGCACGGCATGCCGTGTCCCTCAGAATGATGATCCGCCTAGGGCGGATGCAAACTTTTCAAGAATTTATTATTAGTAATATTACAAGATTCGGAGTCTGAATAAGATGCTTCTGGGCGAAAGATTATTAAAAAAAGGCCTACTAACGGAAGAGCAGCTTGAGCTTGCCCTCCGGGAACAGACAAGCACTGGCGCCTTACTGGGAAACGTATTACACAGCCTTGGCTTCGTAAGTCAAGAGGCCATTATAGAGACCCTGGCTCAGGAAGCAGGGGTAGAGTGCATAAAAATAAAAGAGTATGATGTATCCGACACGGCGATAAAGCTGGTGCCCGAGGCCTTTGCCCGCAAGCACAAAATCATCCCGCTGTCGGTAGATAACGGCACCATCAAGGTCGCCATGGCAAACATCTTTGACGTTGCAGTAATAGACGAGCTGCAGGGTCTGACTAAATATTATGTGGATGTGGCAGCGGCAACAGAGGACGATATCAGGGAGGCGTTAAATCGCTACTACGGCACCTCGGGAGCCGCAACCGAAGGGGCCACAATTGTTGAGGAGAGCGGCGAAGCTATCGAGGCCCAGATAGAGGAAAACATAAGAGCGGCAGAGAGGGAGACTGAAACGGGAGAAGGGGCGGCAGACGTCGTTCTAGTCGCCCCGGTAATAAAACTCATGGACCTGCTTATAACCTATGCAGTCAAGCAGGACGCCACAGACCTCCACATAGAGCCGGATGAAAAACTGATTAGAACCAGATACAGGATAGACGGCATCTTACATCAAGGACCGTCCTTACCCAAAAAACTGTCGTCCCCCATTACCGTCAGGATTAAAATCATGTCAGGTATGAACATCTCTGAGAGCAGGGTCCCACAGGACGGCAGAATAAAGTTCTCCTTAAACGACAAAATTATAGATATACGGGTGTCCAGCTTCCCGACCACCTTCGGAGAGACCGTGGCCATGAGGCTGCTTGACAAGGAGAAACTTGTAAGGGGGCTCGAAAGTCTGGGCTTTTCCGAAAGCAACCTGGATATCTTCAAAAATGCCATAAAGAAACCCCACGGCATCATACTGGCCACAGGGCCGACCGGCTCAGGCAAGACTACTACCCTGTATTCCACTCTAACCTACCTGAATAGCCTGGAGAGAAAGATAATAACGCTGGAAGACCCCGTAGAGTACGAGTTGCAAATAATACGCCAATCTCAGGTAAACCCCAAGGCAGGTCTTACCTTTGCCGTTGGACTAAGGTCAATATTGAGACAAGACCCGGACGTGATATTTGTCGGTGAGGTGAGAGACAGTGAGACGGCGGAGATGGCTGTGAGGGCCGCCTTGACAGGACACTTGGTCTTCAGCACCCTCCACACCAACAATGCGGTGGGCGCCATACCCAGACTGCTCGACATGGAGGTTGAGCCGTTCCTCGTCGCCTCTTCACTGACCGCGGTTATAGCACAAAGACTGGTCAGGATTATATGCAAGCGGTGCAAAGAAGAAACAACCCCCGACCCGGCGCTGGTAAGGCGTCTAGGCGGCGAAGAGGTAACCCGCGACATAAAATTCTACCACGGTAAGGGTTGTACAAACTGCAGGGGTACCGGCTATCGGGGCAGGGTAGCCGTCATCGAATTACTTACCATCAGTCCTGAGATAAGTGAATTAATAATGAAACGTACCGACAGTAACGTCATCAAAGGGATGGCCATAAAAGAGGGGTTTAAGACCCTGAAGGAGGACGGCATCGAAAAGATTGCATAGGGTATTACCACTGTAGAAGAAATCACCAAGTTGTTCTAAGGCCTATGCCACAATACAACTACACAGCCATAG
>Ga0156080_152_pt2 | contig 19606 bp, 21 predicted proteins | sample RifCSPlowO2_02_FD_107733 | JGI IMG/M metagenome (GOLD analysis project Ga0156080, IMG submission 107733) | Planctomycetes bacterium RIFCSPLOWO2_02_FULL_50_16
CCTTGCCGAGAAGATCGCATACACCACACAGTTTGCAGGCAAGGCCATAGAGAAGACCGCACCGGTGTTTCCCCTCGCCCCGGTAGTCGGAGGTGGGATAACTCTGCTGGGCAGTCTGGTGGCCACCGGCCTCGGATGGGGACGGCTGATGAGGTCCAGGAAGATGTTGATGCTGGCCGGAAGGGACAAAGAAGAGCTTGAAACGACTACAGGCACGCTCATAGACGGCATAGAAAACTTCTCCAGCGGAAACACCGAGGCAGGAAGGCTGCTGAAGGAACTGATAAAGAACATGTCCATTGCATCCGGCACCAGCACCAAACTCCATAACATGGTGAAGGAAAGGACGTGATGAAACGGCTGGACCTGGGCTGCGGCCCTAACAAGAAGGAGGGATACACGGGGATAGACGTGTACCCTTATCCTTGTGTTGGCGTAGTCAGGGATGTAGACCGTCACGGGCTTCCGTTCGACGATGACTCCGTAGATGGGGTCAGGGCCTGTCATTTTTTGGAACACTGTAATGACCTCATGTTCGTCATGAACGAGATTTGCAGGGTACTGAAGCCGGGCGGCCGCCTGGAGGTCGTCGTGCCCGTTGTAGAAGCAGGCACCGGCGCCTTCCGTGACCCTACACACGTGAGGTATTTCAATAAAGACAGTTTCCTGTATTTCACCGACCACCCCTGGGTCTACCCTGCGCTCGGCGTCAGACCCTTCAGGCTGATAGAGCAAAAGATGGGGCCGGATGACATGACGGTAGTGCTGGAGAAATCTTGAATCAAAATGTGGCGTGCGAGCTTGCTCGCACGTTTAACCGAACGCCAGAAACGACTCACAACACTGGACTTTTACAAAATTGACTAAATACAGGCGCAGTGCCTCTGGGGCAGCGACAGGGAAAGTGCCGGGAATATTGACTCTACTTCTTTGCAGAGCCCTACGGGTACCTCCGGTCTTCGCGCCCGAAAAATCTCGATAACCTTGCGGTACATGCTGAGCCGCGTTTCCGTGGGAATACGCCGTCTCTTGTCCGGGTCGTGATGGTCGTGGCCGAAGGAGAATATCCTACTTCCGTGTCTGGCGAACCTCTTCAGGCCCGGGAAGTACCTCAGAGAGCCAAGGGTAACGTTCTCAAGGGTTTTGATGGCGCAGATATCCTCGGCTATCTCGGCGTATGCGTCCTCCCAGCTGGGGACGGGCACCATGGGGTCTAGGCGTATCCTGACAGGCCAGCCCGCCTCGCTCAGCGTACTGGCCGCAGACAGCCGATCCTCTGGGGACGGTGTGCCATGCTCATAGGCCGCCCACGCAGGCAGAGCATTCACGGAGAAGGTGGTAATTACGGTACGTGAGGGCCTGAAAGTGAGGATGTTTTCTATGCACGTGGATTTCGTAAGGAAGTAGACACGGTGGCCGTAGGGATTGAGGCCGGAATCCTGAAAGATGGGTATAAGCAGCTTGGTAAGCCCCACCTTTTTGTCGTAGACAAGGGAGTCTGCCAGCTCACCAGTTACCAAAATCTGCGGCCGGGTGTATCGCTTAAGCCAGTCCTTGAGTTCCCTCACCATATCAGTATCTAGGTTGGTGAAGATGACGGGCTCAGGCAGGTAGCGAAAGGTGTACTGAAGGTAGCAATACTCACATTTGTAAGGGCAACCATTGGCCCACTTAAGATACCAAAAGTGCGGGCAGCATATGCCGGAAGGGGTCTTGGTGAAGAACTCGATGAACTTACCTTTCCGCTCCCTTTCAGTAACCATTTATCAGGATTATATGGATTTTGCTAATGGCTTTTCAAATAAATTTGGAGGAATTTCAAGATGGTCAAACCTAACGTTTATTGGTTCTATAACCACACCACAAACAACGTGGCAAAAACCGCCGGCTCCGGCTCGGACGGCAACTTCAAGCCCGTCACCACGGGCACGGGCGCATCGGCGTTTACACTGCTGTGGACAGGTTCCGGCGCCAACGACGGCGACCCCAGCGGTACGCGCGACACGATTATAATCCCTACCTCCGGCTCGGTGGAGATAGACAAGACCTTTATAGACAACGGCTCCATCATAGACCAGACACCTCTTGCAGGCACAAACCAGGGCAAGCAGCAGGGCGGCGACAGCAGGTACGTCTTCTGCATCCATATAGCAGGCCAGACACAGTCTAAGGCGTTTCTGGAGTTCTGGGACAACGACAGCCACAACAGCTTCAACTCACGGGTGTTGGGCTCCGGTGCGGCAGGCAGCTCTTATATACATGGTTCCGCCACCACCTACTCGAGTCCGGGTTCAAGCGACTGGGCTGGAGGGGCTGTCAGGCTGGCTGGTTCCGGTTCCGGCAATCGTCTGGAGTTGTCTTCAGCCAACGTCCCGTCCGGCGGTGCAGACCTGTACTTTAACCTTGCGGTAAGGGTGCCAGCCACGGCAAGCCCGTTTTCAGAAAACCCGGTATGCACACTGAGATTCTCTTATTCTTAACAAATACGGTAGGGGCAATTCATGAATTGCCCCTACCGCGGAATAAAGGAGGCGCGAACGGCATGAAACCAGAGGCGGAACTGATGCGGTTTGTTGTAACCTTTCAAGACGGAGGGGTGGCGGAGGGTTCGCCGCTGGGCTCGTTGGACACGGGATGGAACAATCTCCCGGATAAGCCCATAGAGAAACTGGCGTACACCAACCCCTACGGCGACCAGATAGTGCTCCAAGGCTATCGGGAGTATAACCACATGGTGGAGTGTGTTCAGCACATAGGCGGCAGGCCGCACGTCACGGACGTCTACCTGATGGGCGCCGGCCGCAGCGGTGGGGGCGATACGGTGGTGGTATATAAGCTTACGGCCTTTCAGAAGTCCGCTGAAGACCCATTTCAGGCAGGGGACGTCAGCGTACGGGTCTGCCCCCGCGGACAGGAGTATCTCGGCTCAGAGACCTGGGGCTGGAGGAGGGGAATACATCCAGATTAATATAGGGGCAACCTGGCGGGTCGCCCCTACAGATTAAACGTGGCAGCTTGCTGCCACGCTACATAAGAAAGAATTGGGGGTAGGTCAAGGCCACGCCTTGACCGTAAATTAACGGAAACGAAAACACGGAGGGAAATATATTATTGTGAGGTCATGGTGTAACCATGACCTATCCGGCTGGGGCCGTAGGGGCAGGGCAAGCCCCGCCACTACATAAAGAAATGGGATGAAGGCGATGAAGGATACACTAACTAAAAAATCCGACCCGTTGTTCCTGATCAAAGGCAGAAACAGGCAGCTCTTGGACGAGGTGGAGAAATTCTTCAAAAACCTCCCGCTCGGCCACTCCAGTTATCAGATAAAGAATTTCATTATCGGGCAGTTCGAAAAGTGCTCTGCCGACAGGGCGCACAGGCAGTGCCTGACCGAAATCCACACCAGATACCACAGCCTGCTTGACATGCACTACCAGTACCGCAAAACCGAGCTTGAGATAGAGACCGAGGCGGTGAACGTGCGGGAGTACGGCTACAAGCTGGATAACGTGGCGAGTGACCAGTTTGAGCGTGAGCGCCTTGAGATTTCCATAAAGAAGGCCCAACTTGAGGTCGGCATGAAGGAGTGGAGTCTCTTAAACATAAAGAAGGCCATCGGTGAGACCCTGCGGGAGATAAGGCATTTCAAAGACGAGATGGACCGGCTCGCCCCGTTGAGGAAATTCCCCGGCGGCTATGAGCAGGCCGAGCCGGAATACTGGCAGGGCGAATACCTCCGCAGATTTATGCAGGGGAATAGGGGCGAGAACCTCCCGCAGATACCGGAGGCCGAAAAGGAAAGGCTTATTGAGTCTCTACAAGAAAAGGTAAAACGGTTGTCAGGGGCTAGGGTCCAGGGACCAGAGGCTAGGGATTGCTAACCCCTAACCCCTGACCCCTGAATAACAGGAGATAGTGATGGCTAATACATGGACAACAAAGACAGCCTTGTTGGGTACCAGAAGTACCCATGGCGGCGGGCAGTGTGGAATTGGAACTAACACAGCCTATCTTGTTGGTGGTATCGCAAGCGGAGGTGTTGAGGGCGGTAGTGCGGTTGATACCAATGAGGAATACTCCCAGTCTGGAGATAGTTGGGCTGGTAAGGCTGTTCTGGCCGGACCGAAGAAATTCGGCGCAGTCACGTCAATAGGAACAGATAAATTGTACTATTTCGGGGGTCAGTATCCTACTAATCCGACAGTCAATAACGCTGAGTATTCAAAAACTGGTAATAGTTGGAGTAATAAGACTGTATTGCCTGCCGCCACAGACCGGACTTGTGCCGGAGCCATAGGGGCGGATAAAGCCTATCATTATAACGGTGCGGATGGGGTACATCGGGAATACAGTCAGTCAGGTGATTCTTGGGCAACAAAGACTTCTACCTCTTTTACAGGCTGGCCAACCTATCAATCTGTATTCGAGTCATCTTCTGACACACTGGTTTTTTGTCACGGGAAAAAATACGGTTCTGCTGGCGGCACTAACGAGACCAGAGAGTATAGCCAATCCGGGAATTCCTGGACCAACAAGACAAATGCACCCTACTCCCGTAGAGGTTGTGGTAACGGACAATCATCAAATAAGGGTTATGTCTATGGTGGATGTCATGGCACGGGCGGAACGCTAGCTAGTGATGTTCGTAATTATACGGCGGAATACGACCCAAGCGGCAACAGTTGGGTCACAAAGGCTGATATGCCAGGTAACAGGGGACTTGTGGGCAGCGCCTCGCTTGGAACATATTACACCTACGCCTTCGGCGGTTATGACAGTGCGGCTAACCACGTAAACACCAACTACCAGTACACCGCCGCCGATCCGCCAACGTACGATGCGCTGGAGGATTTAAGGTCGTTCCTCGACGCCCGGTGGCCCTTTGCGATGGACGACCTTAAGCTGGTACTCGAGGCACTCGGCTGGTCTCTGGAAGACCTGCGGTCCGAGATACAGACGCGGGCATATACCGTCCTGGAGGACCTGAAGGTCGAACTCGGCGGAAATGTCTGGGGCTTTGAGGACTTAAGGTCGTTTCTCGACGGTCATGCCCAGTCACTGGAGGATTTCAGGGCCGACATCACCACTTCAGACCTGGTTTTCGGTGACCTGCGCTGCGAACTCAAGACCAGAGACACCCAGGGGCCCTACGTCTTTAATTACCCAAGCCCCCCACCCGGACAAACCGGCGTGCCGGTAAACGCCGATATCGCACTCACAATCAGGGATGACGGCTGGGGTGTGGACATAGACAGCGTGTGGGTGGAGGTGGACGGCATCCGGTATAAGAAGGGAAACCCCGGCTTCAGCTACTCCGGCACACCCAGGGAATACGTCGTCACCATAGACCCTGCCGCGGACTTTGAGTACAACCGCAGCGTCAGCGTCAGGGCGTTCGCAGCCGACCTGGCCGGAAATCCCGGACTGAATCTTGTAATGCAGTAGCAAACAAGGCGTGTTGAGGTCAGACCCTGCACCTCTGTGAATAAAAACCCCTGTAGCGTCTGGTCTCCGTACCAGACGGCGGTGCGACCGCTGCGAGCGGCGTCCGATGCGGAAATCGGACGCCACATTGGTATTTTTTGCATTAAGAGAGCTCTGAAAAAGTAGTTTAATCATCAATTCCATGGGTAGCCGCAGGCTTTAGCCTGCGTTATGCGCACCCATAAAGGGTGCGGCTACATTTACACCTTCAATTTTGCTATTTTTGCAGAGGTCTCAAAATGAGACCTCTGCAAAAGTCAATTTGTTGGATGTTGTCATTCTGAGCGAACCCCGTACCGAAATGGTACGGGGCGAAGCGAAGAATCCAGCAGTAGGGGCAATTCATGAATTGCCCCTACCCCTTAGGTCATTCCACTCCCTAAGAACAACGATTTTGCAGACCTTTTCAAATGTCTCATGGACAAGAAATCATGTTAAGACTTCAAGGTTTTTATTCACAATATGAAAACGTAAAGACTTCACAGGCGAACCAAAAGGCCCTTGAGAGGATAGGGGCGGATATGGTCCACCTGTACAATAAGGGTACTGGCGTAAGGGTAGGGTTGGTTGACTCAGGCATCTCCAACCACGTGGCCTTCAGGGACCGCATAAAAGGCGGATGGGATTTTGTAAGAAATCAGGCACCCGACGGCACCGACGGATTTGGCCACGGTACGTTTCAGGCCGGTATCATTGCCGCCGGCGGCAGACCGTTCATTGCCTCAAGGCCCGGCGGGCCGCTCGATTTGGGTATAAAGGGTGTAGCGCCCGAGGCGCACCTGTACGACCTGCGGGTATCGGACGACGATGGGCTTGTGACCTGGGACCGCGCGGCCGCTGCCGTAGCTTGGGCGATAGGAAACCGAATAGAGATACTTTACCTTGGATTCGGCTCCACTAATTATAATCAGGCGCTCAGCGAAGCCCTGGACAGGGCATACCGGGCTGGCATAATCGTGGTAGCGCCGGTGGGAAGTACGTATGCCAGCCACACCAACACCGGCAGTGATTGGCCGAGCATTATCCCGTCGGCCCTCTTCCCTGCGAGGCATCCGAAGGTGATAGGGGTGGGAGAGGTGGACCTGAGAGACAGGCCCGATCATTGGGAATATATCTGGATTCCAGACAGGTTTCCATGGCAAGGGCCGGCACTGGTGCGATTCTACCATGCAAGGGACGGCAGCACGGAACTGGTCGCACCCGGCGGCGGCATGATTACGTACAACTCGGAGCTTGATGTGGGTGTCGGTTCTACCGTCGGCACAAACAGTATGGGCCTCGGACTTGGCACATCAATCAGTGCGGCGTACGCGGCGGGAGTGGCGGCCCTTATTATAACAGGCGGGACAACTTCCGATACCGAAGGGGTAAGACAAAGACTCGTCAATACTGCCACCATATTGGCAAGCAAGGGATTCAGTGACGAGACAAACCGAAAGATATACGGACGCGGGCTTATTAATGCGCTTCTGGCAGCGCCGCCCGCATCCATAACCTCTGACAACATTGAGAGGCAGCGGAGGGAACTTGGAATAGGTACGGACGGTCGGGGCAACAAAGCGATGGTAACCACCCTTGCAAACATACCTCCCAGGGTTACCGTACCGGCCGATCCAATCCCATATCTATCCAGATACCCCTCCCCCAGAAACGGAGAGACCAACGTCCCCGTTGACAACCCCGTAAGGTTTACGGTAAAGAGCGACACCGTGGGTATTGATATAAGTACGGTTAGGGTTAAGATAAAAGGAGAGGTGTACAAGTGCGGCGCCCCTGGGTTCTCATTTACGGGGAACCGACGCAGCTACGACATAGAGGTAAGACCGGTCTCAAGCGGATGGAACTATGAAGAGACCGTAGACGTTGAGATAGAGGTCTGGGACCTGGCAGGAAGACCGGGACTTGTCTACGAAAGGATACTGAGATAGTGTATGGATAAGTAAGGCAACGTGGGGACAGGTCTTTAGACCTGTCCGTATTGGACAGACCTGAAGGATGCCCCTATGTCAATAACTTAGTTTTAATGAGAATTATAATAAATTAAGAAAAGTTAGGTCTTAACCAATATGGTGAGGATGATGGTTACCCACATGGTGAGGATGATACCAACAAGCCATTTGAAACTGGAATCTATCTTGGAGGTAAGCTCGGTGCGGACACGGCTTATCTCATTGCTCAGCTCGGTGCGTAGGGCCTTTATTTCTGAATCCAATATTCTCACCGCTGACTCAACGGCGGAAAGCCGCTTATCCATCTGTTCCAGGATACCCTCTATTCGGGCCTGTCTTTCCTCCAATTGCGGCGTAACATGCCTCCAGGCAAAATTTAGCCGTTTAGCGGCAACAAGTCAAGGATAATCACAGGTACATCGTGGCGTAATGTCACAACATATAACGTAGATTACCATGGATGAGATAATCCCTAATCTATTTATTACTGAACGCCTGGTGGCTAATAACCTTCCTGAAGATGCGTACCAGGTGCTCCTCCTGAGCCTTACTCCACTCAAGAGAGAGCACGTCCATGTGGCCGTTGATGACGCCGTCCCGTGGTCATGTGAAATGCTGCAGTTCATCGTAGACACGATCTCGGAATGGTTGGCCGATGGAGAGCGCGTCTGTGTTGCATGCGACGCAGGAATTTCCAGGAGCGCTGGGGCGGTTACCGCCTACCTGGTCTCTCAGGGCATGGACGTTGACGGGGCCTTGAGGCTTGTGAAATCGAAGCGTTCCATAACGAAACCCCATCCACTGATAGTGGAGTCTATTATCAGATGTTCATCGCAGAAGAAAGATTAAGGACAGAGACAAGGGCGGGCAGCGCCTGGGAATTTTCATTCTCAACGGGGCTGGCCCCGGAGTGGTCGCTTGACGCCGAGATAGGCGCCAGACTGCCGGAGATCTCTCTGGAAGGACTTTGCTCCGGCATACAGGCTGGACGCACCTATGAGTTCGCCTTCCATACGGGTGTGGCCGGGGACTGGATGCTCAGGTGTAACGCCGCTGCCGCCGCCACGTTTAATTTCGGCTTCGAGACGGAGTTCCCTCAGGAATGGTTCCTGAGGACGGACGTAAAGACCCACAGCCCCCTGCGCCTGAGCTTCACCACCGTATTCGACCAGTCAAAGAGACGGCTTGGCGAGGAAAGACTGGAGCTGTATCGCGCCGGCAAGACAGACCACGAGTCGCTGATAATCCCCGTGAACTGGTACCAGAAGGGCACCGTGAGGGCTTTCGGTCTCGACCTGTGGTTCTCAAGACTGCAAATAGCCGAGCCTGCGGACGATGTAAGACTCTCGGCCTTCGCACTGGGCGGAGACAATCGCCTTGGACAGGAGGTTGTTGACAACGGACACATTGAAGTAAAAACCTCGGACCAGTCCGTTTATACGCCCCTTGCCGCAGGGACGGAGTTTAGTGTCGGCCCGATGTGGGCCAACAGCAAAAGGACGCTGGATTTCAGGCTCTCCATGCCCGGTTCCGCCGCTTCCATCGGTCTGGTCTTCGTTGGGCTGAGGCTGGAATTTCTTCGCAGCGTGGTCTACGGCTCGGCCCCGTTCGGACGGGCCGCCTATGGAGAGTTCCGGCGCAGAAAGCCCGAAACGGTATTGGTTAAACTGCACATTATGAGTTGAAAATAGAGGTGATAGAATGCCTGACGCAATAGAAGACATTAAAATGGACGTAAGGGTCGCCGTGGAAACTGCGGCGTTCACCACCGAGGTAAACCGCAGGGACAGTCTCCAGTACATCACTGCGGAGTTTCACATCATACCCTCCGACTCTCCGTACAGGGTGAGGCTGGACGAGGTGCCGGACAAGGAATCGGGCGTTAACATCACAAACTTTGCCGAGACGCCATCACTTCCCACTCAATCGGGTGAGTTCTACGTGGACTGGGTGATGGGATACGTCTACTTTCACAGCTCGGACGTCGGAAAGGTGGTGAACCCACAGTATTTTGGGCGCGGCTCTCTTATTGACGCCACGGACATAAATAATATCGCACGGGAGCTCATCTTTGCCAGACAGATTACGCAGCGCATCAGACCTGCGGCACAGGACGCGCCGAACCGGTCCATCAAGATAGACAGGGGCTCGTTCCTGATAGGAAACACCGAGGTAACCTTCCTGGGCAATAATAACGTCAGGCTCGGCCCGGCGGGAGAGTTCGAGGTGTCCGCAATGCCGGCAGGGCACTACAACAAGGTCTTGTTTACGGTTGGCGCCTCGGTCAGACTGAAAAAATACGAGGGCATCCCCGCTACCACTGCCGGTACTGTCCAGCCACCCGCCTTCCCCGGTGGTGAGATGCCCGTCTGCATCGTCACCGTGCAGGATAACGGCACTGCCGCCGCAGGTACGATAAACAACATCACCGCCTCTGACGTGAAGGACACAAGAATATTTCTCCAGGTGCCGAAGATAGAGCACAGGTACCTGACCGTATACCACGAAGGGGCGCCTGCCCAGGGAGAGATATTCTTCGACGGTTTCTCCTTCAGTGAGGACATTACAATAGACAAGATTACCATCCACGCCAGGAGCGCACCCAGAGGCGGCAGTTTACAGCTAGACCTGATGAAGAACGGCTCCGCCCAGGGCCGCACCGCCATGCTGGGCCAGGATAACCTGTCGGGCACAACCGACATTCAGCCCATAAGCTACAGCCCGGACGATAAGTTTGGCCTGAAGATTCTGACCTCCGACCCCCAGCAGCAGGCAGAGGGGCTTAGCGTGGTGGTGCATTATTACCTTGTCTAGATTCATCTGCTAATACTGACACCTCTGCAAAAGTCTTGCAGTGACATGATGTCATCCTTCACGAAGTGAAAATCCGGCAGGGGCATCCGCTCTCAGGCGGACAATATGCCCCTGCAATTTAGCCGCCCTGTTCCCTCAGGATAAAGAGACCTCTAAAAAACTCCATCCATCTGTAATTCTGAGGGAACTTAGCGACCGAAGTGTAGCGTTGGAGCTTGCTCCAACGTCCAGCGTGGCAGCAAGCCTTCTGCCCGAGCCCTTCGATAGACTCAGGGGCTATTGTAGGGGCACGTTGCAACGTGCCCCTACTCCGAACCGCTTAGGCCGAGGGCTGCCACGCTGCATAAACCAGATTCTTCGCCTCGCCCGGAATGACAGCGCCAAGCAAATTGACTTTTTCAGAGGTCTCATACTATCCTTTTTGATGTACTCCCCAGAAAGAATGAATTTCTTCCTACTTATACTATACGTAGCATGTATTTAGTAATCACATACAAGGCATAGCTGTTCTTTCTTGTGAAGGACCACTGCACGGGCTATAATATTAATAGAAAGAGGGCCTTGCCCTCTTTCGAAATTTTAGGAGACGCACCATGAAGTTAATGTTAGCCACATTAATAGCATTGAGTCTGGGACTCTACGAGCTTCCGCGCGTCGAGTATACAAGCGGTGTGGCAGGTGCAAAGCAGGCTGCTTACGACGTGGAGATGTATCTCGATAGGGCAAGAGAGGCCGTGGAAGATGTCCATATATGGGGCAAAATCTCTGCTGAGGTATGGGATGAGTACAAGTCTCTGGATGAATGCACCGTACACTCCCAGCACCTGTTCGTGATGTCTGTATTATTCTACGACGAGACGCCGATAGAGAATCCCTATGGCCAATTCGTAACACAATCTTCTTATGAAATGGTAACGAAACTTTTGGAGCTGCAAAGGCTGTTGTTCAGGGAGGGGATTGAAGTACCGAGGCCGGCGGAAGGCCTGCTGGCAAGCGCACATCAGCCGTAAGGTGTAACATGTTCGGAACATCCAGGATGTTTGTGGCGATAATGGTAACGCTGATGTCCCTTTTCCCTCTTACCACGGTAGTGGCGATAAGCGAACTGGAAGACGCCAAAGAGACAGCCCTCATGGTGGAAGATTATGTCGAAAAGGTACAGGCAGAGGCGGAGGGCTACTTTTCAAAAGGTAGGATAGATAAAGAGACGTGGGAGAGATATTGCACCATCAATCAGTACGCTAAAACAACATTGCGTACCATGATTATGGCCGTCCTATTCTATGAAGAGGCGCCGAACGATACGCACCGTGCGCTTATTTCAGAGTCCACACTGTCCCTTATACACATACTGGCTGTGCTAGACAACTTCTGCAATGCCATAGGGATAGAAGCACAACCCCCGATTATTTGCTGAACGACACCCCAAATGCAAGCCTGTACTGCCTTCACAATACTACTCGCTGCATAAAAACCCTCGCTGTAAGTATTTACTAATTCACGACATAAAAATATTTTTAACAAAGTAGTTGACAGCGGAGTATTTTATAGTATATTATGAATAAACATTCACTCACTTGCCGTAGGTTCTATGACTCGCACGCTCTGATAAGCGGCAAGTGGGTGATGCTCTAAATAAATGTGGTTTGCAGTTTTTCCCCCGGGACCCCTGAGGCAGCCCTTATAGGGTTACCTCTCTCCTACCCGGCGCAGACCTTCTTTAGTGGACATAAACAGGGAGCCGCTTCGTAAGAAGGAGGGATTTTTCGGCATGGACAGAAGACCTGTCACTCAGGTCACCTTCGCCCCGTTCATGCTGAATAGGAAAGAGGAAGCCTCTGGGGTCCAAATTTTTCGTTAGGGTATTGCCGGTATCGTCGGCATTTTAACGAGTAACGCAGCGCATCTTACGTAACGCATACAGTGCTATCCCCCAGCAAACCCCCTCGATTGTCAAGCAGCTTAGACCTTTCAACTGCATCCGTAAATAATCCACGAATCCTTTGACTGCAAGGAAATAACTGGTAAACTCTTAATGGGTAAGCGCTCACTCATATTTCTCTTGTCAGTGTGAGTAAATGCCCATCCATTTGATAACCCTGTCTTTTTGACGGGGCATTTATTGTTGATGAATTTGGAATGAATTCTCCACAGGAGGGTGTTGTGAACACAGAGAGCGTATCTCTGAGCAAAGACACTAAAGTACTTGAGACTAAAAAGCCGGCAATCGTAGAAGCGGCTATAAGACTCTTTTCCGAGAAGGGCATAAGGGCCACCACGATAAAGGATATTGCCGGGAAAGCGGGCGTGGCGGAGGGCACACTCTACTGCCACTGGAAAGGTAAGGATGAACTGGCGCAGGAGATATTCTACGATAACATGAAGCGTTTCAAGCAAGACCTCGAGAAGAAACTCCACGGGGTAACCGGTACAAAGAACAGGTTGAAGCACGCCATTATCGCCTTTTATGCGTTTGCCCACAGAGAACCCCTCCTGTATAAATTTCTTATACTTTCGTCCCACTACGAGCTGAGGACGCTCCTGCCGAAGACGCCCAAACCCCTGGAAGTAATCGTTGAGATTGTAAGGGAAGGCATCGTGTCAGGCGAGTTGAAACAGATAGAATTACCGTTTGCCGGCGCCATGATTGTCGGGGCGATAACCAAGCTTTCCGACTTCAAGCGGATGGGTGTTCTTGAGAAGGAACTGGACGCATACATAGACCCGGTTACGGACTTTCTGTGGGATGCGTTAAAGACCAGGCAGACTGCATAAGCAAGTTGACAGGTGTTTATGGACTCTCACGTCTCCGCCACCGCATACCATAGCGCCAAGAGTTTAGTTCCGTCCCTCGGCAATCCATTTTACCCAATCGGCTCCTATGTATTTATTCTTTACCGCATCCACCAGGAAATGCTCCCAAAATGTTTCTTTCAACTCCTGGGAGCCGCCGCGATTATTGTAAACGTCTTTGTCGTCAAAGATTTTTACGTTTACAATTGCGTAGTTCTCGTACTGCGCCATCAGATCGCGCGCCAGCTCAAGGGCATCTCCTTTTGTCGTGTCTGGCGGCACTAGGATGTCGAGCTTTCGTACCTTTCCGGGTTCATCAACCTCTCTTAGAATTTCATACGCCGGACCGGCGGTGTCGGAACGGATTGCCCCTCCTGACAATTCGGGAGGTCTTTTTCCTCCCGTCTCATCGGCTTCAGGTTTCATCCCTGCCTTTTCCCTGGCCTTGTCAAGCAGCGTCATTATCGGCAGATATGCAGGGGGCTCTGAGGTTGACAGGAGTTCCTCGCCCAGGTGCACCCTTCTGGTCTTGTACAAATTCTCTTCTATCCTGAGCGCCCAACTGAGATGGTATACAGCTTCTTGGTATTTTTCATATTTATAATACAGCAGTCCGGCGTTGAGATTTGCAACCGGGTCAAATGCATCGAGCTCAAGCGCCTCTGCGGTAAGCTCCTGGGCCCGGGCGTAATCACCCGCCTCGATGCACATCTGAGCCAGGGCGTCAAAATCCCGGGCGGTCTTTAGTCCAACGGATTCAAAATCATCCCTCCGGAGCGGCCAGTCCATCCCTTCAAGGGCCTTCCTGTACAGGCGCATCATCTCGGGGTCATTGGCAGAAGCGGTTGAAGATGATAAAAGGACGAAGGCGGCGAGGAATAAGGAAGAAATTTTTCTCATGCCGTTGAACCTCTACAAAACTATGATTTGAAGCCCCCGAGCGAATCAGGGGCAGGGGCAAGCACGGAATGACATAGGCAGCAAATATCTACAACCAAGCACTGAAAAACCTTATGAAGTTGTCCCTCTGCGGGAGCAAGGCAATGGAAGTTACGGCACTGCCACTTTGGACCTGGATCTTACCCCGGTATAGACGTCCGAATCATACAGCTTCTTCAGGTCGTCAATCACGCTCTTAAAGACCACGCGCCAGTCTATGTTGATCCGGTAGGCGAACATGGCGTTCTTCGAATTGTTGGTCTCCCGGAGCGTCTTATCGAAGCGCTTCTTCAGGGCCTCTCTTGAGTAAAGGTTTTCGTAGACGTATTCCATGCCCTCGATGAAATCCTCAAGGGGCATGTCCTTCAGGGCGAACACCAGATGGTTGGAGTTGTAGTAGAACCAGTCTTCGGGAAAATTATTGCGGAAGATGCGTCCCTGCTTGGTCATGCGGTGGAAACTCTCGGTCATGGGCATGGGCGTGTAGATTCCGAAGGTCAGGACGTCCATCCCCATGTCCAGGGCAAAGTCGGTCATGCGTTTGAAGTTGTCCTTCTTATCGCCGTCGGTCCCGAAGATTACCGAACCCCAGCAGATGATCCCGTGACGGTGGAGGTTTTCGATGCCCTTTCTGTAACCCTCCACTCCCATCCGGATGTTCACCCGCTTGTTCATGCTCTTCAGCACGTCTTCGTCCAGGGACTCTATGCCGATAAGAATCCCCAGGCAGCCGCTTGAGGCCATGTACTTCAGGCACTCCTCGTCGGAGGTAGTGTTGAGGGCGGTGAAGCCAAACCAGTCTTTTACGACGTTCCTCTCGGTCATCTTCCTGAAGAGCTCTTTGGCCCTATCGTTCGATATCTTGCTGTGTCCGTAGAAATTGTCCTCGGCGAACATCAGGCCCTTGTAGTCCGTTGCCTGCATCTCCGCCAGGACGTCTTCCACGGGCCGTTCCCTGTATTTTCTCCCCTGGAAGACGGGCACGGCGCAGAAGTCGCATCTGTTAGGGCAGCCACGGGTAGTTATTATTGAAGAGTATCTATAGCCGTATTTTTTCTTAAGGAGTCCCCTGTCCGGATAGACGTCCCTCAGCTTGTTGAGGGGGGTGAGACCGCCGAAATATTGATTCTTTAATTGACCTTTTTCCGCATCACGAATCACATCCGCCCACACACCTTCCGCCTCACCCACAATTGCGGCGTCTGCATAAGCGGCCACCTCGTCCGGCAGGGTTGATGCGTGAGGCCCGCCAATCACAACCGGTATCCTGCGTCTCTTGCAGGCGCGGGCGATGTCATAGGCCCTTGGCGCCTGATACGACACGGCCGTTACGCCGACCAGCTTCACACCCGTAGGATCGAAAGTTATGTCACCAGTCTTTCCGTCAATGGCCGTTTCAATGCACTCGTCTATTACGTCTATATCCCAGTCCTTGGGAGTCAGCGCCGCAATATATCCCAGGTTCAGGGGCATCTGCACCAGTACGGATATATTTTCCTCACCAAGGTGTTCCTGCGGATGCGGGTTTATGAGGACAAGCTTCTTCATTTTTCCCTTATTTTGTAGGGTCTAAAAAGACCTTCTGACACCAGATGTCATTCTGGGCGAACCCCGTACCGAAATGGTACGGGGCGAAGCGTATAGCGTCCGATCGGTTCGGCTGAGCTCACCGCCGAAGCCTCCGTATCGGACGCACAAAGAAGACGTCTGGTACGGAGACCAGACGCTACATCCTTTCCGCCTCAGGCGGACTTCACTCCCCCTGAATGCCAATCATACAAGATTTTCCAGAACTAATCGGTCACCATAAGTACATCAATGATTTTACAAATTATATTATTTGCCACCTGTGCTTTCAAGGAAATTTATCGCCTGGGAAATGAGTCCCAATGAAAGGATATCCTTACACTATCTGCTTGCCAAAAGCCGCAATTTGTTGTTAATTTATCTTAAGAATCTGACTTAAAACGTTATTAGGAGGGACGAAAGATGGTAATTACAAAAAGACCAACAGTGATAAGGATATACGGGAAGGTCTGTGAGGAGTCTGACTGCAAAAAACCATTGAAAAACTCAAAGGCATGGCTTGAGAAGGACAACGGGCTGGTGATCGCCTGGCCGGAACTTCCGAGCGGTAAGTATGAATTTATAGTGCCCGCCGGCAAGTACAGGCTGTGCGCCCAGAAGGGCGGCGAATATGGGCCGCACAGGGAGCCCCTTGAAGAATTCAAGCAAGACACAGAGAAAGACATCTGTCTGGAAAAGGGTATCAGTATGTAATAAGTAGGGGCGACCCGTCGGGTCGCCCCTACAGGCCAACAACCGCGAAACCTAAATGTAGGGACAGCCTTTATGGCTGTCCGCCGATGCCTCAAGGATGCGGACAGGGATAAACCCTGTCCCTACGCAAACTGTATGTAGTTGCCCCATTTATGGGGCATACATAAATAATAGCCTGATAAATCAGGCAACTACAAAGAAGGGATTGAGTTTGTACAGGAAATAGTTTAAAATCGCTTTTATAACGTAACCGTTTAAAAGCAGGAGGTAGACACAAGCAATGGCATTGATTACCAAGGACATGATTATCAATGACGTGACCATGAAGTATCCACAGACCTTAAGGGTTTTTGCACAATTCAAGGTGGATTCCTGTTGCGGCGGGGCATGCTCCATAGAGACAACGGCCAAGGCAGACGGCGTTGACGTAGACAAGCTGCTTAAAGAATTGAATAAGATCGCCGTTGCGAGCGCTTAGCCGGCTGCACACTTCAAGTATGAATTACATATAGGTAAATTCACATTTGATGCAGGGTGAAGACCCTTGGCTCACAGACCGCTATATTTTGCCATATAACATGAGTACCATCGGGTGTGCCTGGATGCACCGCCTTTAATATCGGCCCCTGCTGGATTCTTTCTGGAAAACGTATTCCTGCATTATTTCAGTGATACAACATGCTCGCCAAGGTCCATAGCTCCGCCGTCTACGGCATAGACGCATACGTGCTGGAAATAGAGGTGTGCGTAAGCCGTGGGACACTTCCTTATACCGTATTGGTCGGCCTTCCCGACCAGGCGGTCAAAGAAAGCCGCGACAGGGTAAGGGCCGCACTCATCAACAGCGGCTACCGGTTCCCCATGGACCACATAACCATTAACCTCGCCCCCGCCAGCCGAAAGAAGGAGGGCCCCGCGTTTGAACTGCCAATCGCCATCGGCCTTCTGGCAGCCAGCCGACAGATTGAGGTACGGAAGCCGGAGGATTATCTAATAGTCGGCGAGCTGGCCCTGGACGGGCGCGTGAGGGCAATAAACGGATGCCTGTCCATGGCGATGAACGCCAGAGAGGAGCATTACCGCGGCATTGTACTCCCAAGTGCAAACGCACAGGAGGCCGCCGTGGTGGAGGGGCTGGACGTCATACCCGTGACCTCCCTCACCGACACGGTGGGATTTCTAAGCGGTCAGCTTGAGATAAAGCCCGTAAGACTCAGCCTGGAAGAGGTCTTCGAGAAGTCAGCCTCTTACGACGTGGACTTTGCCGACGTAAAGGGACAGGAACACGCAAAGAGGGCGCTACTGGTGGCGGCGGCAGGAGGGCACAACGTGCTCATGATAGGGCCGCCGGGGGGCGGCAAGACCATGCTGGCGCAGAGACTGCCTACCATACTCCCGAAGCTCCTGCCGCAGGAATCACTAGAGACCACGAAGGTCTACAGCGTCAGCGGCCTCGTTAACCAGGGCCATTCCCTTATAGCAACCAGGCCGTTTCGCACGCCACACCATACTATAAGCGAGGCGGGCATGGTCGGCGGAGGCACGTTCCCCAGACCGGGTGAATTGAGCCTATCGAACCACGGGGTGTTGTTCCTGGATGAACTCCCGGAGTTTGACCGCAACACACTGGAGTCGCTGAGACAACCCTTGGAGGCCGGACAGATAACCATCTCCAGGGCCGCAAACACAGTAACTTACCCCACCAACGTCATGCTGGTCGGGGCCATGAACCCATGCCCCTGCGGCTACTACGGTCATACAAAGAAGGAGTGCCACTGCACACCGCATCAGATACAGAAATACGTCTCAAAGGTCTCCGGCCCACTCCTGGACAGGATAGACATCCACGTGGAGGTGCCCGCCCTGGAAGGCAAGGACCTCAAGACAAGACAGACAGGAGAGACGTCGGACACACTGCGGGACAAAGTAAGAGTGGCAAGGGACATCCAGCACAAGAGGTTTAACGGCGCCGAACTTACTATCAACGCACAGATGTCTAACAAGCTGGTAAAGAAGCACTGCGTGTTGGATGCGGAGGCGGAGACGCTTCTGCACCAGGCGATGATGGAGCTGGGGCTTTCCGCCAGGGGTTACACCAAGATTCTCAAGCTGGCCCGCACCATCGCAGACCTTGATAGTAGTGATAGAATCCGCACGGAACACGTCTCCGAGGCTATCCAGTACAGGACCCTGGACAGGGGGCTGTGGAGGTGATATTTTGAATAATTAAAACTGGCGCCCTACATAGATGAAAAATGCAGAATAGACCGTCATTGCGAGGAGCAAAAAGCGACGAAGCAATCTCAGATGTAGCGTTGGAGCTTGCTCCAACGTCCAAACGTGGCAGCAAGCTGCCACGCTACAGGCTTCCGTTAGGCGGCAAAAACGATTACTGGAAACAAGAAGAAGGAGGTGAACTGTGAAGGCTTTGAGCATAAACATGAGTGTTTCCATAATATTGATTCTTGTGCTGGCCTCCTGCTCCTCAACGTCACAGAATACCCGAAATGCACAGGCATGGCCAGGGACACCCCGTGTAGCAGGGACTTCCAGTGTAGATTGTGGAAACGACATTATTTGTCCAGATGGTTATTCTTGTTGCTGGGTAGATTCGAGTGTGTATTGTTGTCCGTCGGATACCCCGCATTTTTGTTTAGAAACAATGGGTTGTTACCGCACTGCCGAAGAAGCGCAGGAGGCATGTGGAAATAATTGGGTAGTCTGTGGTGTACCATATTAGCCATAAACTAATCGGCCAAGTACTTAAAGCACGCATCGTTGTTGTCGGAAGCGCTGTTGAACACAAATATTTAGGTGCGACTATCTGTAGTTGCTGTTATGGGGCCAGGGAGGGAGTTCGCTAAACCGGGCCGAGCTTTAGTTAGAACCGCTTCCAGTAGAAAGCCGCGATTTAATGGAGAGACAAAGGAGGTTAAGGTGGAGTTCTTGGTGAAAATACACAAAGGCGAGTATGGGTATGATGTGGTATGTCCCACATTGAAGGGCTGCGCAAGTCAAGGGGATACAGAGGAAAAGGCCCTGAAAAATATAAAAGATGCCATCAGGGAATATCTGCTGGCTGTTCAAAAGGTTCACAAAGATGAGAAGATTGTAAGGGTAGAGGTTTCTGTATAGTACTCTTTACTGCTGACGTATCCGGCACCGTGCGCGCCTTTAAGAAAAGGAAAACACATTATTAAGATCTCTGCAACCCCCTGGATTTTCGTCTATCACGTCTCCGAATGTAGGGGTGCGATTTATCGCACCCATAGGTAGGGGCGAACGGCCGTTCGCCCCTACTTGATAAATCAAGCCCCCCTACAAAAGATTTTGCAAAAATGCTG